>ENA-ORRQ01002082-ORRQ01002082.1-human-gut-metagenome-genome-assembly--contig:-NODE-2082-length-13629-cov-8.866952_pt1 | contig 13629 bp, 11 predicted proteins | sample MGYA00242177_ERZ509138 | MGnify/ENA primary metagenome ERZ509138 (study PRJEB26280, sample SAMEA2338628) | human gut metagenome | biome: human gut; feature: human-associated habitat; material: faeces... | reverse complement strand
ACATCTTGGCGGTTTAAACTTTGCTAATTTGGGAACATGCGGACATTCATTTAAATTATAATAATTATAATGATACTATAAATTGTATAAATAGTATTGAGCTGTACAATACAGCTCCTGTAAAGTATATTATTGTTGATAATGGATCAACTAATCCCAATACTATAAAAGAATTAGACAAATTTCTTCGTTATAAGTTTTCAGAATCATATTCAAAAATTTATGATAATCAAGTGACAAATATATTATCACATGTAACACTATTAATTAGTTCTACAAATGATGGATATGCGAAAGGTAATAATAAGGGATTGGAATTGGCTTATAGAGATAATGAAATAAAAAGTATACTAGTACTAAATAATGATATCTTATTTGTAGAAAATATAATTCCATATTTATATGAGTCTTATTATTCACGTTTAGATAAGGTCGCAATTTTAAGTCCTATATTGTACCAGAAGGACCAGAAGAATATAGATCTGACTTGTGCAAGAAAAAATACTTCTATATCAGAGGCTATTAAACATAACTTATTACATTATTATTATTTATTTACAAATAACAATGAAATAAAACGAAATAAACATCGGTATTTGTTGTATAATGGAATTCCAAATACAGAGTTTATAGAGGTAGAGATGCCATCAGGTTCATGTATGTTTATAGATAAACAGCTTTTTCAAAGCATAGGTTCTTTTGATCCAAATACCTTTCTTTATTGGGAAGAGAACATATTATATAAGAAAACTAGCCAAATTGGACGAAACAACTATGTATCTACTAAAGTGAAATGTATACATTTAGGAGCTTCCACTATATCAAGAACTCCAAGTATATTTATTGTTAATTGTGGTATAAAAAGTTGTTTATACTATTTTAAAAACTATTCAGGGTGTTCTAAAATATCATTTCTAATACTAAAATTTTCGTGTTTGTTATTTAAAAATTTGTATAGAATTCAAAAAAATAATTAAATAAAATGATACCTAAAATTATTCATTATTGTTGGTTTGGTCCTAATGTGATACCACATGACCAACAAAGATTCATTAATGGTTGGAAAGAATTAATGCCAGATTATGAATTTAGATGTTGGTCAGAAAAAGATATTAATAATTTAAATGTTAAATTTGTAAAAGAGGCATATGAAGCAAGAAAGTATGCTTATGTTGCTGATTATACACGTATATATGCCCTTTATCATGAAGGTGGTATATATATGGATACAGATATTTTATTAAAGACAAGGTTCGATGATTTTTTAAAGTATGGTGTTTTTACTTCTTATGAATTTGCTCCATGTAGAAAAGACATGCCTATTGTTAGAAACATGCTGACAGAAGATGGAACAAGAAAAAATCCAAATATTTTAAAACGAATACCTGGTACCGGTTTATTTTCTGCATTGATTGGAGCAGAGAAACATCATCCTTTTATTGAAGATTGTTTAAATTATTATAACACCCATTCGTTCCATGAAGTATGGAATAATAACTTAACCGTTCCAAATATACTGGCTTTCCATGCAGAGAAATATGGATTAAAATATAAAAACATAGAACAGCATCTTAAGGATAATATAGTAATTTTTGATGTTACTGTTTTTGCTTCGAAACTGCATGCAAACAAACATAGTTTAGCTATACATTATTGCGCTGCCAGCTGGAAGAAGAAATCACTTGTTGGCAGAATTAAAGGTTGGTTATATGATATTTCATTAATTCGATATTTAATAAATCACATATTTCCGAAATATTAATAATATGAAGGTAAAAAAAATATATCTTGTTTTATGTGCTATTTTAGTTCTCTCTTGTTATTATATATATTATAATGTTCCATTGCGCACTGCGATTTTCCGTTCTTTCATTAAAGGAAATTGGTATATATTATCTGAAAAGGACACTTTATATAGTTTCGGATATTATGGCGTTAAAAAATGGCTGGTTAATGGTAATAACGATTTAGTTTTAATGGCTAATAATGATGATTTTTGTAATAATACAAAAATAGGATATTTAATTGGACGTAGTGGAGTTATTAATGGAAATTATATTTATGTAGCTGCTAGATCTTATTTGGGTGGTGATGAAATCGCCAATACGAAAGGATATATTAATGGAAGGTTATTAATACTAAAAAAAAGTGATTTAAGTATTGTAAGAGAAATATCATCCGATATAAAATTGATTGAAGCAAAGAAGTATAAAAATTATCTTATAGTATCAGGATTAAAAGGTTTTAATATTAGATCTGATAGCTTAAATCTAATATATAAATATAGGGAAAAAGCATATACAGAATTTCAAGGTCTTACTGTGATTGACAAAGATTCGTGTAGCTATATTGCATTTGCACGTTTTGCTGAAGGGATAAGTATTTGGAATATTACAGATTTAAAACATATATATGAAATAAAAAAAATTAATATAAGTGAATTGGTAGATAATAATAGTCCTTTAAAAGGACTTCAATGTTTTGATGTTGAATATAAAGCACCATATTTATATGCATCATTAGCTCCTTTGAAAAACACTTTTCAGAAGAAAGAAGATAAAAGAGGTATTATTGTTTGTGATATTTCAGATATAAATCAAATAAAACAAAAGTTGTATTTAATACCTAAAAGAGATTGGTATTTCAAAAAAATAGGAGATCCTTCGCCGTCTTATATTGATATATATGATAATAATTTATATGTTAATTTTGGTGAGAAAGGCGTAGCTAAATTTGATATTGCTAATCCTGAATCTATAAAATATAATGGTATTATTAATATTTCAAAGAATAAATTGATTCAGCCCATACATATTAATTATAAAGGAATATTATTTGCCGGAGATTACTATTGGCCAACAATATATACAGTAAATTTAAATAAGTAATTACCGAATATGAAAAATAATAAGATTGGTTGCGTTATAGCATACACGCCAGGACATAATAACTATGGTACGTCCTTACAAGGGTATGCAATGTTAAAGAAAATTCAGCAATTAGGATATAAGTGCGAAGTTATTCAATATGAGAAACATTTAACATTAGGTCAAAAATTACATTTTGTGATTAATGCAATACGTTCAGGAGAGGCTAAAGAATTATATAGCAGGTTTACGAGGAAAAAGATTTTAGATAAATATCCTCATTATGCCGAAGGAATAAGATTGCGGACAGAAGCTGTTGATAAATATAAAAAGAAAAAATTAATACCACTATTTCATAAATATATCGGTTATGAAGCTTTACATGAAGGTTCAAAGAATTATTCTGTGGTTGTTGTAGGCAGTGATCAGGTTTGGACTCCTATGAGTTTACCTAATAAATTTTTCAACCTTCTATTCGTAGATGATTCTGTAAGGAAGGTTGCCTATGCTTCAAGTTTTGGTGTGTCTGAGATACCTGATTTTCAGAAAAAGGCGACTGGTGAATATCTTGACAGATTTGCATATATTGGAGTGAGGGAACAAAGAGGAAAGGAGATTGTAGACTCATTGTCGCATAAAACGGCTCAAGTAGTAGCAGATCCAACATTATTGTTGAGCAGAGAAGATTGGGAAGCAGAGATAGCCGATTCGAAAGTTAAAGAAACAGAGCCTTACATATTCTGTTATTTTTTAGGCACAAATCAAAATGCCAGAAAAGCTGCTAATGAACTTAAAAAGAAAACAGGTCTGAAAATTATAACAATTAGGCACATGGACGAGTATGTTCCTGAAGATGAACAATTTGGAGATGAGGCGCCTTATTCTGTAGATCCGAATGACTTTGTAAAGTATATTAGTAATGCAACATTTGTATGTACAGATTCATTCCATTGTTCCGTATTCTCTATTATTTTCCATCGTCAATTTATGACATTCTACAGATTTGCCAATACAAGTAAAACAGGACGTAATTCAAGAATAGACTCATTGTTTAATGTGTTGGGCGTTAATAAAAAGCATATTTATAATAATAGTGACGATATATTGAGCTTGATTAATGAACCCATAAATTGGCAAGAAGTTGATAACAGATTATCGATATTACGGAATGAAAGCATTGATTTCCTTAATAACTCTCTTAATGTAAGATAAATTAAATATTATATGTCTTATTTTATTTCAGAACAAAGATTCAAAGAAGTGTTATTCCTTGGTGTATCCATGAAAACCAAGGGAGGTATGACTGCAGTATTGGTTTCATATAAGAAGTATATAGAAGGAATGCAGTTTATACCAACATGGAAATTAGGAAATAAATTAGTAAAGTCATGGTATGCATTGCAGGCCGTTATACGTACATGCCTTAAATGCAAATTTGATAAGAATATAAAGATTGTACATATTCATGGAGCTGCAAATGCCTCATTTTACAGATGTAAGATCTTTATTAATTTGGCAAAAAAGCTAGGCAAGAAAGTAATATTGCATGAACATGCAGCAGATTTCGTAGAGTTCTACAATAATACGACTAATAAAGCCGACATAACAGAAACAATCAATAAATGTGATAAACTGATTGTTTTATCTGAATCGTGGAAACACTATTTTATTTCTATCGGTATTGATCAAAATAAAATATGCGTATTGAATAATATCGTTTCTCCTCCCGAACTTAAACCTATAAAGCGAGTTGATGATAAACTGCATTTGCTGTATATGGGAGAAATAAGCAAAAGGAAAGGAGCATTCGATTTATTAAAAGCCATTTGTAAAGAAAAAGAGTTCTTTAAGGATAAACTCTTATTAAGAATGGGCGGAAATGAAGTTGACGGAGACATAAAAGAGTTCATCAAAAATAACGGATTAGAGGGCTTTGTAAGTTATGAAGGCTGGATTGCCGGTGAGCATAAAAAAGAATGCCTAAATTGGGAAGATGTGTATATCCTTCCTTCATATAATGAAGGCTTGCCTATTGCGATATTGGAAGCCATGAGCTATAGTCATCCTGTAATATCAACTCCTGTAGGCGGAATTCCGGAAGTTGTTGAGAATAAAATAAATGGCATATTGGTAGAACCCGGAAATCAAAAGGAAATAGCTGATGCCATAAAATATTATATTGAAAATAAAGAAGAAATAAAAACGCAGGGTGAAAACGGATATAAGAGAGTAAAAGACTTCTTCCCTGAAAAAGTCTTTAGTGATTTGAACAATATTTATGAATCATTACTGAAATGAAAACAATAAACTTTTTGAATACAAAAATTCAAGCAACAACACAAAAAGAACTGTTGAAAAACTTGAAAAAAGGTGTGTTGATAACTCCTAACGTAGACCATCTGGTAAAGCTTCAGAAAGATAAAGATTTTTATGATGTTTATCAAAAGGCAGAATGGGTGGTATGCGACAGTAAGATATTGTATTTGATGTCTAAGTTGCTGAAAGAGCCGTTGCCTGAGGCTATACCCGGAAGCAGTTTCTTTACGGCGTATTATATGTATCATAAGGACGACACTAACTGCAAGATATTCTTGCTGGGTGCAGCAGAAGGTATAGCCGAGAAAGCCAAAAGAAACATCAACGAGAAAGTGGGCCGTGAGATTGTTGTCGGCGCACATTCGCCTTCGTATGGATTTGAAAAGAATGAAGCTGAATGTGAGGAACTGATAAAGATTGTAAATGAAAGCGGTGCAAATGTTGTGCTTGTTGGTGTAGGTGCCCCGAAACAGGAAAAATGGATAATGAAATATCGTGACAGGATGCCCAATGTAGATGTGTTTATGGCTCTTGGTGCAACGATAGACTTCGAGGCTGGCACTCTGAAACGTGCGCCTATGATATGGCAGAAATGCGGAATGGAGTGGCTGTATCGTGTGATAAAAGAACCAAAGCGCCTATTTAAACGTTATTTTGTTGACGATATGCAGTTCTTTTATTATTTCACTAAGCAGTTGCTTGGCATATACAAAAATCCTTTTGAGAAATAAGAATTCTTATTTCCTGAACAATTTTGCTATTAAGGCTATAGGTACAAGTATTATAGCCGAAAGATAAGACAATACTATACGAAAAAACGATTTCATTGGTGCAAAGATAATAAATTATTTATTATTGTTTTTCGCCAAAAGTATTTTTTGCCTGCAATAAATCAATAAGTTTGTTTATTGGTATAAGGTTTATGGGCTAGTGGTTAAAACGTTATATCATGTCTAAATGGTCATGAAGATGTTAACTGACACTACGGTCTTAATATATGACAATGGCAACAAAACGACTAAACCATGCTTTATCCATTATTGTTTAAGAATAACATTTATTCTAAGGTCTGGGGCGGTAATCTGCTGAAGACACTTAAAGGTATTAGTGACGGCGACACAACTCCTATGGGCGAGAGCTGGGAGATAAGTGCTGTGCCGGGTAAGGAATCGGTGGTGGCTAACGGCTCACTGCAGGGCCGTAAGCTGAATGAGCTGGTGACGGAATATAAGGAACAACTGATTGGACGAACTGTATATGACATGTATGGCGACAAGTTTCCGCTACTGATAAAGTTTATTGACGCGGCTAAGGACTTGTCGATACAGGTGCATCCGAACGACGAGATGGCTAAGAAATATCACGACTCGTTCGGCAAGACGGAGATGTGGTATATAATGGACACCAAGCCGGGAGCAAAGCTCTACAGCGGCTTTAAAAGTCAGATATCGAAATATGAATACGGAAAGCGCATTGAGGACGGAAGTATATGTGACGTGCTGGCGTCGCACGACATAAAGGAGGGCGACGTGTTCTATATCCCTGCAGGGCGTATTCATGCTATATGCAGCGGAACACTGCTGGCTGAGGTGCAGCAAAGCTCAGACCTGACATACCGCATATTCGACTATAACCGTCCGGGACTTGACGGTAAGCCAAGGGCACTGCACACGGCGCTGGCATCGGAGGCGCTGGACTATAAGGTGGAGGACGACTACCGCACGCACTACACTCACAAGATTAACTATCCTGTGCTGCTGGCAGAGAACAGATTCTTCACGGTGAAGCTGCTTGAAGTGAACCGCGCCTTCCACAGAAAGCTGTATAAGTATGACAGCTTCGTGGTGTATATGTGTCTCGAAGGCAGCAGCGACATAGTGATAAGGTCGTGGAAGGGCGACGAGCCGGAGATAAAACAGGTGCATCTGACAAAAGGCATGAGCTGCCTCGTCCCCGCCTGCGTAGCCGACATGGACGTGGTGCCGAACAACGAAAACGGTATGTCGAAACTGCTGGAGGTGTATATTGATAATAAGAATTACTAGTTTAAGTGAAGAGTGAAGAACGAAGAGTGAAGAATCCAATTGCTTTGTGGGATGTTACTTTTTGGAGTTAAAGTAGTTAAAGAAGCATATTTAGTGAAGAGTGAAGAACGAAGAGTGAAGAATCCAAATGTAAACGTAGTGCTTACTAGTAGAAGCCACAAGAGTAATGTACCGACGGATTTGTAATTCGTCGGAATAAAATATAAGGAACCAACGGTCAGCGTAGCTGATTTCAATCCGATAACTTCCTATTAATCAATATTATACGATTCTTATTTTGTACTTATCTTCTTTCTCTGTATTGCCTTTAACTTACGAATTTCATAATTAGCTAACGCTGAACTTCGTTTCACAATTAGCTAACGCTGAACTTCGTTTCATAATTAGCTAACGTTGAACGATGTTTCATAATTAGCTAACGCTGAACTTCGTTTCACAATTCATAATTAGCTAGCGCTGAACTTCGTTTCATAATTAGCTGACGTTGAACGATGTTTCATAATTAGCTAACGCTGAACTTCGTTTGGGTTAGACCGAACAGTGTTTCATAATTGTTATGTGTCTTGTGGATTCTTACCCAAAGGCTGATATCCACAAGACTATTGGATTTTTCACTCATAACTCTTCACTTTCCTAGTAATGTATTGTAGGGACGTACCCCAGGTGCGTCCACATCTCATTTATCATTAAATTATATCGTAAATCATTAAAATACAGGGTGTTATCAATTGGACGCACCTGGGGTACGTCCCTACAAAAATCCATGTGTCTAGTGGATTCTTATCGCAAGCACTACGTTGACTATTGTCTTTAACTCCTAGCCAACTTGTTGGCGATAACTACTCTAACTACTTTAACTCCTCAAAAGAATTTTTAATTAGCAAACGAAGTCTTTCGTTTGCTCTGTTCTTCGCACCCGGAGTGGTGCTATTTTTGTATTATGTCCTTTGATGTCGTATTCAAGGATGATACAGAAATGGCGCCACCTCGGGTTCTTTCGTTTTGTCTGGATGTATATCAGGGAGTGATGAATCAACAAGAGAAATCATTGTTCCAAGATATCATACTATTTCACTTCGTAAGGCGTTGCTTGATTTTTTATCAAAAGTGAAATTAAGAATGATTAATTTTATTAATATAAAAATGTTTGTGTCATATAATTTGTATTTCTAAATATATTTGCATATCTTTGTATGAGTTTTAGATAAAAGATATGTTGTGTTAAATTGCATGGCTAATAGTATATAAATCTAATAAAGTGCTATGAAAAATATCCATTTTAAAATTATGGATGTTTTTTATTTTAGGATAAAAATGCATATGAAAAGAAACGTTTATTATGGTGAATATACATTGATGTATTGGATAGATATGATGCTGAGTAGGAAAATTAGGCTACCAGAATATCAAAGGTTTTTTGTCTGGAGTAAATCACAAGTACAAAAACTTATAGATTCGATAGAAGAGGATTCGTTTGTACCACCAATAACTATTGGCATGTTTAAAAAGGACAACAAAGTTGTCAATTATATACTTGATGGGCAACAAAGACTTACAAGTATATTTTTGGCTTATCTATGTCTATTTCCAAAATCGGAAAAGGATGTTAAAGAGAAACTTCAACAATTTGCAGATGAAAATGATGATTATGTTGAAGAAGATGATATATATGAGAATATCCAAGAATGGACATTTGAAAAATTGATAAAAGAAGGAAAAGATAAAAAAGAAATATTGGAAAAATATAATCGAGCGTTTTATGATGATGTTGATTATGGTAATTCTAATGGCTTTTTTTATAAAAAATTCTTAGGATTTAATTATATTGTACCAGATGTTGATGATGAAAATGAGCAGCAGAGATTTTATTCATCAGTATTTAGAAATATTAATCTGCAAGGAGAAAAACTTTTACCTATAGAAAGTCGTAAATCCTTATATTATTTAAGAACAGACTTAAAAGATATTTTTGAACCGAATTTGGGTAATATCCGGGTTAATAATTGTAAAATAGATTTTGTAAGATATTTATCTTTGTTATTTCAATATCATTTGACAAAAAAAACAAACATGGTTTCAAGAGGATTCCCATATAAAAAGGCAGAAGAATATTATGAAAATTTTATTTATTCTGTAGTAGAAGAGAAAACTTTTGACATGTTTGCAGATTTTAAATCTGTTTTTCCAAATGGATATTCTGATGATTTGAAAAAATTGAAAGATTATATTGATTTAATTCTACCTAAAGAACTCCCTTCTATAATAGATTTGGATTTATATTTATTTGGAATTATATATCAAATATTATTTGAAAAAAAATGTATAGACAAATCTAAAACGGATGACTTAATTGCAAAACTTAATGAATCAATAGCTGAACTGAAAGAAAATCCTCAGCATAAAAAAAGTCCATCACTTTTGAAATTCTTACGTTTAAGATTACAAACGTCATTAAATATCTACGAAAATTATGCAGTTGCACCATAGTAATTTTATAAAAAGTCCAATTTCAAATGTTTTAGAAAATGCATTGTTGGCTTGTAATACTATTGGAGATGGCTTGGAGTCTTATCCATTAGGAAATTATATATTGCCATCTGTATTGTTAAATATGACTGGATTTCAAGAGCAAAAATTAAAATGTATTTGTTGGGATACTGCAACATTTGATTATGATTTTAGAAGAGATTGGTTAAGAGATATAGGTAAGTTTGGAGAATATTCAAATTATGACTCTAAAAATAATGTTTATAAAATGCTTATGATGAGGATAAAGAAATATGGATATGGTGATAATATGTCTATATTTCAAAATGAACAGAAAAAAGAAATTATAGAAAATACATTGAATACATTAGATGCTATTTTAAAAGAATCATTGTTTATAAAATGGAAACAAAAAGATTATTTGTACTATGAAAAATGGAAGCAAAAAATTAGGCCATGTCATTTTGCAAATAGCTCTTTATTAGAAGAGTGTTTAATGAATGTATATAATATGCTTTATAAAAGTCGGAATATGTATGCTCATAATACGATATCGTACCAAGATAATATCCCTTCTTTTTCGATTTTGGCAAGTCCAGAAAATGATTATAATAATTTCTTTTGTTGGTTTACATTACTATTTTTATTAGATAAAATTTTTATAACTTTATATGAAACTGTTATAGAAAAATTTGAATTATATGTGTAAAATGATATGTAGTGATAGCTTTAAGTATGTAAATGTTTCATTTTATGATAATGTAAAATTTCCTAAAAGGCTTGATATGCCTGTTCTTAGGGTCTTGAATGGAATAAAAAATTGTGCATATCGTAATATTGTAATGGAAGCAAGAGCATTATTAAATAATAATGATGTTGATGGGTATAATAGATGTAAAAGTTGTTTGCCTGCAGTAACATTTTGTGGAACATTCGATAAAGGACATAAGGCGAATGAATGTACTCATTATAATAATCTATTGGTGATAGATATAGATAAGTTGGATTGTATGGAAATGGGACGAATACAGGAAATCTTGAAACAAGATCAATATATTGCAGCTTTTTGGATGTCACCTTCTGGAAGAGGTTTTAAAGGACTTGTTCATCTTGACTATGATTCTAATTTATCTTTTAGTAATATTATGGATAAACATAGGTTTGCTTTTAAACAATTATTTACTTATCTTTTTTCAACGTATGCAATAGAATTGGATAGAAGTGGATCTGATATAAGTAGATTATGTTATATGTCTGCAGATGCAAATATTTTAATAAAAGAAGAAGCAATGCCTTTTCATATAGAGCAGCAGACTCTTATTAAATTAGAAGTGAACAATAAAAATAAAAAAGAAAAAAATATTACTACTATTGATAATGTTGAGAATGGGGATTGGAATGAAATATATGGGAAGGCAACAGGATATAAATATAATAAATCTAATAAAAATAAATTATTATATATTTTAAAAAAGCTCAAAAAACGTAATCAGAGTATCACTGATACATGGGAAAATTGGGTTAAAGTGGCTTTTTCTATAGCGTCAAGTGTCCATCCTGAACCCGGACGAAAGTTGTTCTTAAATTTTTGTGAACTTGATGGTTTAAAAAATAATGTTGTAAAAAGTGAACATCTGATTTTGGATGCATATCGTAAAAATCAAGGAAAATGTAATATTAATACTATTATATACTTGGCAAGGCAAAAAGGTGTCGTGCTGGACGGGTAAGTCTGTGTGATGTTTATCGCATGGTATGTTTTGGTGTGGAAAAATGAATAGAGAGACTTCAATCACCACATCGTTAATTGATTATAAATTTTTCTGAACTTTATCTTTATTTTGGACTAGTCTTTGACGTGTTCATAAACGCCATGTCTTAGTAGCAAATTTTTAGCCTATGCCAAGTATTACATTTATAGATCGTGACAAAGTTGTAATGAAGCTTATTAAGGAGCGGTGCAAACTTGCTGATAAACAAGCTGACAAGGATCATTATAATAGTTATATTAGTAGATGGTGTGTTCGACAAAAAGGAAATAACTTTTTGGATAATAGTCTTTATGAGATATTTCCCCCAAGGCGTGAATGGTGTGGACTTGGAAGGAAACGTATGGAGCTTGATTCTGTAAAAAGAAATGAGTTAAAATTAAAATATACATACTTGAATGCAAAACGTAAAAATTGTCATGATGAATGGTTTTTAAAATTATGTGATTATGCAGATAGTATAGTAAAAATGGCAATAAGTCAATCTGTATGTATAGATCCACCGAGTGTTACGGTTATTGAAAAAAAACGTGTTTCAAATACTGTAGTGAAAGATGCTGAAAAAGTTATTATTTATCGTCCTATATGTTCTTTCCCTTTAAAAATAAAAATTGTGTTTTCTCTTTTGAATAAATTCTTAACACAAAAATTTGACGGATATTTTTCTGATTGTTCGTTTGCATTTCGGGCTAATAATAAAGGTGGTTATAAACTTCAACATTTAAATGCTGTTGATGCAATACGGAAATATAGAAAGAAAAATGGCACAAGTCCATTGTATGTGGCAGAATGTGACATGAAAAAATTTTATGATACAATTAATCATGTTATAATAAAGCAACGTTTTTCGCTTTTATTACATAGAAGTGTAAAAGATGGGCTTATATCGACTTATGAAGCAAAACTTGTTAAAAAATGGTTCTTTATGTATGTAGACTGTTTCAATTTTAGAGAGCATGTATTTATATATAATAAGAAAAAGCCAAATGATCCATTTTGGAGAAATAATAATAGTAAATATTTATGTAGAATTGAATGGGTTGATGAACTTGGAATAATTAAAAATTCTAGAAAAGAATACAATAAAAAATCTATTGATGAGTATAAAAAGAATCAAATATTAAGAAGGAAAAATAGAAATAAAAAAGTTGGTGTTCCACAAGGTGGTCCGCTTTCAGGTTTAATCGCTAATATTGTCATGAAAAATGTTGATGATGCTGTAGAGAAGGCTATAGGAGATAATGATATCTTATATTGTCGTTTTTGTGATGATATGATTTTAATTGGCAAAGACGAATTAAAAGTTAATGATGTATTTATAGCTTATAAAAAAGCTATTGGAGATTCTTTGTTGTTCGCTCATCCTGAAAAAATAAAAAAGGAAAATATAGAAAATGTTGGACAAAAAAAAATGATGAAAAAATATACTGAGGGATATGATGAAGGTAAAATAATCCAAACAGATACAAAATGCAAAGCTAAATCTTTTTGGATAGGTAAAACGAAAAGTACATATGAATGGGGTGAACATGGAATGCATACAAATCCATGGATTACTTTTGTTGGGTTTGATATAAATTGGAATGGAAATTTGAGAATACGTAAAAGTTCTTTAAAAAAACACATGACAAAGCAATATAAAATAGTTCATGATGTTATAAAACGTTATAAAAAAGGAAAAAAACCAAGATATAGTAAGAAAAGTATAAAATTGAGTTTAGAAAATAAATTGATTTGTATGAGTGTAGGAAGGGTTAATTTATGGAATTATATGAATTTTAATAATAATTGCAGTTGGATGAATGCTTTTTTAATCTTAGATAAAAATCCATGGTCAGTAAGGCAGATAAAAGATTTAGATAGACACAGAAATGCTATGATAAAAAAGATGAAAGTTGAATTACATAACATAAATACTCCTAAAAAAAATATGAATACAAAATTATTAGATGATGAAGTTGATTCTTTTACGTATAATGGTTGTCCATACAGTTATTATGGTCAATGTTTTGTTTATAAAAAGATAGAATAATTTATTATGAGTAATATTTTCTATAAATCCTTTTTATCGTTTATATACTATATAGACTATATCACTACTGTCCAATAAAAGTTGGCTAATCGGTCTTTGAAATTATTGAAATA
>ENA-ORRQ01002076-ORRQ01002076.1-human-gut-metagenome-genome-assembly--contig:-NODE-2076-length-13656-cov-3.240276_pt1 | contig 13656 bp, 10 predicted proteins | sample MGYA00242177_ERZ509138 | MGnify/ENA primary metagenome ERZ509138 (study PRJEB26280, sample SAMEA2338628) | human gut metagenome | biome: human gut; feature: human-associated habitat; material: faeces... | reverse complement strand
TGTAATACGGAAGAGGTAACCGAAATACCTCTCTCCTTCTCAATCTCCATCCAGTCAGAAACCGCGTGCTTGGCCGCTTTTCTTCCCTTGACCGTACCAGCCAGGTTGATCGCGCCTCCGTAGAGAAGAAACTTCTCCGTCAGGGTTGTCTTACCAGCATCCGGGTGGGAAATAATGGCGAATGTACGCCGTTTTTTGATCTGCTCCGCTATATTTTCCAAAAAAATCTTCCTCCAAACTTACTACCATTCTTTAACTTTGTCTAAACGTATTTATTCTATATTATTTTAAACGAATACGCAAGTCCAAGTTATGGTTCACTCACGCGCGATCGGTAACAGATCTTAAAAACATTTTTCATCTTCTTCTTGATCCTTTTCTTTAAAAAACATATAATCATACTATTAACGTGGATATATAATAAATAGTAACAGTTGAACATATGAAACCGTTGCGATAACTATACAATCAACATTTTATAAGAGCTGTTGATTATTGTAGAGATGCAGGAGATATAAAGGAGTTATTTTATGATTCTAGCTATCGACGTTGGAAACACCAACATTATTATCGGCGTGATCGACGCAAAAAAAACGTATTTTGTAGAACGCATCACGACCACCATCGGAAAACCGAATCTGGAATATGCCGTGGCGCTGAAAAGTATTCTTGAAATTTACCATATCGCCCCAGATCAGCTTGATGGTGCGATCGTCTCCTCGGTCGTTCCGCCGCTTAACCGGACGATTCTTGCCGCCATCCGTAAAATAACGGGACTAAACGCAATGCTGGTCGGTTCCGGCATGAAAACCGGCTTAAACATCCTGATGGACAATCCGAAATCCGTCGGCAGCGATATGATCGTAAACGCAGTCGGTGCCCTTGCAGAGCATGAACCGCCAATCATCATCATCGAAATGGGAACCGCTACGACCATGTCTGTCATCGACAAAAACGGACGCTATGTCGGCGGCGCGATCCTGCCGGGACTTCGCGTTTCCCTCGACAGCATGAGCGCCAGCACTGCCCAGCTGCCGCGCATCAGCCTCGATACGCCGCGCCGTGTCATTGGCAAAAATACCATAGACTGCATGAGAAGCGGCGTCATATTTGGCAATGCCGCGATGATCGACGGTATGCTGGATCGCATCGAGGAAGAACTCGGAGAGAAAACTTCCATCATCGCCACCGGCGGCATCTCCAAGATTGTCCTGCCGCTCTGTTCGCATACGATCACGTATGATGGGGCGCTGTTGATGAAGGGATTACTACATTTATATGAAAAAAACAGGAGAACCGAATAATCAAAAAGGCTGTCTCTCGGCAGATGCATCTATATGATACATTCTGATGGGAGACAGCCTTTTCATCACAGTTTATTATGCTGACATCTATTTATTACCGGTCACGGTCACAGCAGCATTTATTTTACAACCTTCAGCTTCATATTCTCTTTCTCAATCCGATCCAGCTTCTCGCCGTCCAGACGGAGTGCAAATCCAAACGGATTTACCACGATTCCATTCACGTAATCCAGATATTTTTTCAGATCGCGGAAGCGGACTTCCATTGCTCCAAACTGGTGTTTACGGTCAAATTTGCCAAATTCTACTAAATCCGTAAATGCCGGGTAATAGCGTACACCCTTTCCGGTGGTCAGAACCGGCACTGCCGTCGTCTTCTGCGGGTCAGCAACCGGAACCAGCAGACGCGCACCGTAAAGCTCTTTGCACATCAGATCCTGCATCTGTGGGAATGCCTGATGCTGTACCAGTGCCTGATAGAACTGATTTGCAGAACGGACCAGGGACGGGTTCATCACGATCTCGGATGTATCCTTTGGTTTCTCGATGATGCTGAACAGCGACATGGACATATGATTTTCCTGTCCCTTGTCGATCACAACTGCCTCAAAACCGCTGCGGTAGAGGTCGTTGAAAAAGGAAATACGCTGTAATGGGCGGATCTCCAGTACCTTCGTCTCTACGCCGACCATCTCCAGCCCTTTCACGAACTCATCTGCATACTCGCGGCTGGTGTAAAGGAAAGCAGCCGCCTTGCCGTTCTCTGCACCCAGGAAGAAGTTTTTCGTCGCATGGACAGTCACAACAAACAGTCCCGGCTCTCTCTGAAGCAGCTCCAGAACCTCTCCCATCACTTTTTTATCTGCTTTATCCTGATGTTCTTTCATCAGCTCACGTAATTTCTCCATTTGAATTCCTCCGGCTCTTTTTATCATGCGCGAGACTCAATCCGCCTGCGCCTGTCTTTTCTACTCTGTCTGCTGTCCATGACTGCCTGAGTGTCGCATCGCCAAGCTGCCTTTATCACTATATCAGATGGAATACTCCGCTCAACCCCAGTTCAGATAACAGTCATCTGCTTGATTTTCAGATTCTTTTTGCAGACTATATCCTCTATATTTTAACACAGAGCCGCCAAACAATCAATCAGAAGAATCTCACACAATCTCTATAACACAATCCCTATCAACATTCAGCTCAAATAATGCTTCATGCTTTTTAACGCACTCTTCTCCAGCCGTGACACCTGCGCCTGCGAAATATGGATTTCTTCGGCAACCTCTGTCTGGGTCTTTCCCTCAAAAAAGCGCATATCAATAATGCGGCGTTCCCGGTCCGGCAGGCGCTGCATCGCCTCCCCCAGCGACAGATCCTCGACCCAATGTTCCTCTGAATTTTTCTTGTCACTGAGCTGATCCATCACGTAGAGCGGATCGCCGCCGTCCGTATAGACCGGTTCGTACAGGCTGACCGGGCTCTGGATAGCATCAAGCGCATACGCTATCTCCTCTTTGCTGACTCCCAATTCTTTGGCAATCTCACAGAGTGTCGGCTCCTTTGACTGCTTTTTCAGCAGATTTTCACGGGTATAGATCGCTTTGTATGCCGTATCGCGGAGCGACCGGCTGACCCGGATTGAATTGTTATCCCTCAAATACCGTTTCACCTCCCCCAGAATCATCGGAACCGCATACGTCGAAAAACGGACATTCTGGGTAATATCAAAATTATCAATCGCCTTGATGAGGCCGATACAGCCAATCTGGAACAGGTCGTCCACATTTTCCCGGCTGCCCGAAAAGCGCTGTATTACACTGAGCACCAGCCGCAGATTCCCCTTGATATACTGTTCTCTTGCCTCCCGATCGCCCTTTAGAATCCGGCGAAACAGTTCTTCTTTCTCCTCATTACTTAAAAGAGGCAGCTTGGATGTATTGACCCCGCAGATTTCCACTTTATAGACCGGCATTTCCATTCCCTCCGTATGATGGACGATCAACGCAAACGGTTGAATCGTTTTGATTTTTGTTTTGTCACCTATACATTAGAATGGACAATTCAAAGCTCATTTATACCCGGACAAATGTGAACCATTTTCACTCATTCCAATTTCTTGCCTTTTCTGCCGTTCCATAGTAAAATATATTTTCAGGGATTTTACGATCAATATTATTTATAGAAAATAGAATTCAACCACAAGGAGATCCATTCATGAACACACAAAAAAAAGCCCGTTCCCTCTACTGGGATATCGTAAAGGGATGGGGCATTATTGCGATCGTGCTGGGGCATACCGGATATTTCGCCGGTGCGTTCGTCTATCTGTTCCACCTGGCGCTGTTCTTCTTTATCACGGGCTATTTTTATAATGAAACGAAATACGGGGATACGCCGTTTCTCTACTTCGGCTCCCGTCTCGCCGGTGCATGGCCCAGGTATATGTTCTACACGCTGTTTTTTGTCCTGCTTCACAACTTTTTTGTGACGCACAGGCTCTATGCAGGCCAGGAACTTTACAACCACACCAGAATGCTTACGGCATGGATGAGCAGTCTTTCCTTCAACTCCCCGGAACAGGTTCAGGGTGCCCTCTGGTTTCTGCCGGTCTGGCTGGTGTCCTCCGGACTCTTTGCCGGATGCGTCTGGTTTGGACGCGCAGCTGCCCGCTTCACCCGGAAAGATAATGTCAAGCTTCCTGTATGTGCATTTGCATGCATCCTGATTGGTCTTGCCGGTGTCTTCTTAAATATGAGAAGCTGCCCGCTCCCTTACAATCTGCAGGCGGCACTGCTCGTTGTTCCGGTCTATCTCATCGCCTGGCTGATGCAGCAGTTTTTCTCCAATTTCCGCCACTATACGGTCTGGTACGGCTGCCTGATAAGCGCCCTGCTTCTGCACCTGACGAACACAAAGCTTCACATTTTCATCGATCTGGCAAGCATGCACATTCCGGGCGTCTTATTTTATCCGATCTCCATCATTGGAATTTACTTCGTCCTTTCGCTCTCCGACCTGTCCGAGCGCATCAGACCGCTGGCAAAGGTCCTTGCCTTTTTAGGACGCCATTCCTTTGACATTATGGCGATTCATTTCACGCTGTTCAAGCTGATCGATTTTGCCTATGCCCGCTTCATTTTGAAGGAAATACCGGAAACGCTTTCCAACTTCCCGGTCTCCTTCCGTTATGAAATGGGTCCGTTTTACATCCTGATCGGTCTGTTTCTTCCAGCACTTATCGGCTGGTGTATAGACCGCATTGCTGCGAAATTTCTTTCTTGAGGCGTTTCATAATCTTCTTTTCCAGCCTCGATATGTATGACTGCGAGATACCCAGAAGGTCGGCAACCTCCTTCTGGGTCATTTCATCTTCCTGCTCTCTCCCCAGACCAAAGCGCAGCTTCACGATTTTCTGTTCCCGCGGATTCAGGCGGTCGATCGCCGCATTCAACAGTTTCCGCTCTGTCTCATCCTCCAGATCCCGGTAAATAATATCCTCATCCGTTCCCAAAATATCCGACAGAAGCAATTCATTTCCATCCCAGTCCACATTCAACGGCTCATCGATCGAAACCTCGAGCTTCGTCTTATTATTTCTCCGGAGATACATCAGAATCTCATTTTCAATACAACGGGATGCATAGGTCGCCAGCTTAATATTTTTATCCACGTCAAACGTGTTGATCGCCTTGATGAGACCGATCGTCCCGATCGAAATCAGATCTTCCACGCCCACGCTGGTGTTGTCAAACTTTCTTGCTATGTAGACCACCAGGCGCAGGTTGTGTTCGATCAGCGCCGAACGCGCCTCTTTATCCTCACTGGTTCCAAATTTTCTTAAACCCTCCGCCTCCCGCACACTGTCAAACGGTGCCGGAAGGATATCGGTTCCCCCGATATAATGAACTTCCCCGTCCCGGTGCATCAGAAATGACCGGAACGACGGCATCATTTTTAAACGAAACTGACCTGGAACTGAAACTTTTATAAACATACGCTTTCCCCCTTATGTTGTTCGCTATGGTTCAGACCATAACGGCTGTTTTTCTTCACAACCAATATTTTTCATTGAGCAGCATCTGATACTCGCCCTTCTGCGACAGCGCCTCCTGTGAAATGGCAATCCACGGCTTCTCAATCACCCGCATACCGCCCTGACCGGACACTTCCATCCGCTCCGCCTGATATGCCGGAATCACGCCGCCGCCCTTTCCGACACTCCGAAATGGGATGTATTGGACACCGTCCTCCCAGGAAAAAAATCTCTCTGCCGCACACGCATCCAGCACCTGCACCGGACGCCCCGAAAGCGGCATCGTCAGATGGTTGCCTGTGTCGAGAATCGCCTGCACATGCCGCTCCCTGCCTTTGTTAAAAAGCGTTACCGCGTACTGGTGTTCCAGCTTCATACACCGCTGCATACCAAACCGCCACACCGCAGATGGAATCAGAAAACTGCCCCCCGCGGTAAACAGCCAGAACAGAAGATTCACCCGTATTCCAAGCGGCTGAACCAGTTCCATGCAGCCAGCCGCCAGCATAGATGCTATGTAAAGCCCGATCGCAGCTTCTGCTGCCTCCGACTTCCTACGGATGGAAAATGCCGTCCATGCCATCAGCACGCTCATCGTGGCGCTTAGGAGCATCCGCCCGGCATATCCCAGCGGAACCGGAGCTAACACCATTCCTAACGCATACACGGCTCCCAGAATACTCCCTGCCAGCCGCCCATACCGGCGTTCCGGCAGACGCAGGCAATTCTTCACCACCGACAGAAGCAGGAAATCCGCTGCCAGATTTTGCAGCAGGATGACATCCGCATACACACGATAGGTCACTGTCTCTTCCCACCTTTCTGTCCGACACGGGATATTATAAGAAAAAAGTTCCGCAAAATTTGTCAAACCGAGGGCGCAAAACGCCTGTTTTGATCGCCAAAAATCGGGGGGAAAACGTGAAATTTGAATAGATTCGACATAAGTCGAAGATCTGAATCGACGATAAAAAAGAATGTGCCTTTTTGTGTAATAGGAGATTCCAAGGAATTTCCTATTACACAAAAAAACACGCATCAGAAATTTTCACTTCTAATGCGTGTCTCTTCCAAAAGCAACTGCTTCTGTATATATTTTGTATTTTTACTAAAGCAAGAGCAGCTCATCTCTCACTCTTATATTATTTCTTATTTCTCAGAAAATCCGGAATATTGATCTGTGTTTCCTGGCGCATCGGGCGGAACGGCTGTGCCGGTGCCGACTGCGGTGCTTCCTTCGGAGCGGCTGGCTGTGCCGGTGCTGCTGCAGATGGTGCACGGAAGGTCGGTGCCTTGTAGGTCGGCTGCGCTGCCGCTGCAGTCTGTGCTGCCGGCTGAGCGTATGTATTGCCAGTCGTCTTTGCCTTGAACGGAGTCTTGAACTCAGTCATCGCTTTTGCAACCGGTGTGTTCACACCGTGGGAATCCAGTCCAGTCGCGATAACAGTGATCGTCGCCTCATCCTGTGCATTCTCATCGTACATCGCACCGAAGATGATATTGGCATCGTCGCCTGCAAGCTCCTGTACATAGCTGGCTGCGTCATTTGCCTCGATCAGGCTGATATCGCCGGAAATATTGATGATAACGTGGCTTGCACCCTCGATGGTTGTCTCAAGCAGCGGGCTGGATACAGCCTGCTTAACAGCCTCAAGTGCTTTGTCATCACCCTTCGCATGACCGATACCGATATGAGCGATACCCTTGTCCACCATAACGGTCTGAACATCTGCAAAGTCAAGATTGATAAGACCCGGAACATTGATCAGGTCGGTAATACCCTGTACTGCCTGCTGAAGAACCTCATCTGCTTTCTTCAGTGCATCCGGCATCGTGGTACGGCGGTCTACGATCTCAAGAAGTTTATCATTCGGGATAACGATCAGAGTATCGACAGCTGCTTTCAGTTTTTCGATACCATTGAGCGCGTTGCTCATACGGGTCTTTGCCTCGAAACGGAACGGCTTTGTGACAACGCCGACCGTCAGAATGCCCATATCTTTTGCGATACGTGCAATAACCGGAGCTGCACCTGTACCGGTACCGCCGCCCATACCTGCGGTAACGAATACCATATCTGCACCCTTGAGAGCCTGTGCCAGTTCTTCCTGGCTTTCCTCAGCTGCTTTCTCACCGATCTCCGGCTTTGCGCCTGCACCAAGTCCCTTGGTCAGCTTCTCACCAATCTGCATAGCTGTGGACGCCTTGCAGAACTGCAGTGCCTGCTTATCTGTATTGATACCGATAAATTCTACACCGGCAATATCTTCATCGATCATGCGGTTGACAGCGTTGTTACCGGCTCCGCCGACACCTACTACTATAATTCTGGCAGAGTTCTCTGCTTCATTTATCTTTATCTCTAACAAGATACTTCCTCCTTCATTTTCCCATCTGTTCCGGTTTTATCATTTTTATACTAAAATTAGGGTCTTTTAAATCTAGCCTACCTAATACTATATTTGATTTTCAGCAAAAAATCAATCGTTTCTTTTATAAATTTTCAATAAACCAGTCACAATGTTACTGTTCACGCATACGTGCCCAGTAACGTCACAATTTCCATATGCTGGCAGCTGCAGCACGATTTTGCCGATTCTTCCTAGTTTTTATCAAACCGGTACATCGGATTTGCATTCGATTCATCGTAGCTGTCCAGATAGAGGGTTCCGGACAGATCCGGATAATCCCGCAGAATATCCGTCAGCTCCGAAAGTTTCCCGTTCATCTCACTGTTGCTTCCCAGCTCAACCTTCAAGCTCCTGATTTGAAGCGTCGCTTCCTTTTCCTTATTAAAACGGATCTCGTCCACCGCAACCTCGTTGACCGACAGCACCTGCGTCAGGTTCAGAATCTCGTTGAAAACGCTGATATCCTCGACCGGCAGCGGCTGATGCAGCACGATATGTCCAAAGGAAAGTCCGGCAATCTTCGGCACACCCGGCAATGTCTCGCTTGTGCTCTCCACAATGATGCCGTCCTTGTCAAAATACATCCGGCTGTTCATGTAGGAAACGTAACCAACCACACTCTTCTCGTAGACGATCACCTCCACGTCCGACGGGCTGCGGAACACCAGCTTGTAATCCTGCACGAACGGAATTGACTTGTGCGGCCGGAAGCGGTACTGCAGATAGCAGAACACCGGATTCCGGCTCAGCCGCGAATCGAAAATAGACGCCTCTATCTGCTCTGCCGTATATTGCCGGTTTCCACTGACATGGATTGTATTGATCTGAAGCAGCGACAGACCGACAAAAAATGCGGCTGCCACAAGAAGTGCTGCCGCCGTGATCCAGATATGTTTTTTCCCACGGCGGCGCCATACCTTTTCCTCTGTCTTTTTTTCAATCTGTATCTTCTCTATCTCCATCATCCTCCCGGCGCCGGATCTCTGCTCCTAATGCCCGCAAGTCCCGGCAAATATCTTCATATCCCCGCTCAATATGTTCACATTCTGATACTCTGGTCCATCCGTCCGCCCCCAGGGCTGCCACCGTCAGGGCTGCGCCGCCCCGCAGATCACGGGCACGCACCAAAGCTCCCCGCAAGGTTTCCACTCCGTCAATCCGGGCAATGTTCCCGCTGCATTCGATGTTCGCCCCCATTTTTTGAAGCTCCGCCGCTGTGCCAAACCGGTTTTCAAATACCGTCTCCCGCAGCATACTGGTTCCATCTGCCCGTGACAGCGCCGCCATCAAAAACGGCTGCAGATCAGTCGGAAACGCCGGATACGGTCCGGTTTTCACCGATACCGCCCGCAAGCGCTGTCCGCTGTGTACATATATAAGTTCCGGTTCCTGATAAAGCGAAACGCCCATATGCTCCAGCACCCCGGTCAATGCACGCAGCTCCTGTGTCTGCACGCCGTCCACGATCACCTCACCGCTGCAGGACGCAGCGGCAAGAAGATAGGTCCCGGCTACGATCCGGTCGCCTCCGATCACAAACCGGCTGTCATGGAGCGGCAATCCGCCTTCTATGATCAGCGCATCCGTCCCGATCCCCCGGATCGATGCCCCCATACCATTTAGGAAATGGCACAGCTGTCCAATCTCCGGTTCCCGCGCGCATCCCCGCAGAACCGTCCGCCCCACCGCTGCCACAGCGGCAAACAGGGCATTTTCCACCGCGCCGACACTCGGAAACGGAAAAATAATCTCTGCCCCGCGAAGTCCCGTTGTCTGTGCATGCAGGAAGCCGTCCGGCTCCGGTTCCTGTATTTCCACGCCCAGCGCACGGAGTGCCCGCAAATGCCAGTCGATTGGACGTTTTCCGATCATACATCCGCCGGGGCTATAGACACCTGCCTCGCAAAAGCGTCCCAGGAGCGCTCCCAAAAGCATAATGGACGAGCGCATTTTCCCCATCGCTTTCTGCCCGATCCGCCAGCCATTCATCTTCGAAGTATCGATTTCCAGACGGTTTCCGTGCAACGCACACCGGCATCCCAGAGAATCAAGAATCCCCATCATACAGAACACATCCTGTATTCTGGGGACATTTTCAAGCACGGTAATTCCGCGGTTTAACACCGACGCCGCCATCATCGGCAAAACTGCATTTTTCGACCCCTGCACCGTGAGTCCGCCCTGAATCCGGCACGGTCCGTGAATCTCGATGAAAGCCAAACAATCCCCTCCCACCGGCATCTATGTATTATTATATGCCAACGAGAGAAAATGGTTCTCATTTTCTACATTTCCCGAAGTAAATATGTAACTCCGCCAAATATTCCTACTGCTCCAGCTTAATCTGGTTCGAGACGCTTAACACCATCCCCATCTCCAGCATCAGGAACATGACGGATGTACCTCCGTAACTGATAAACGGCAGCGTAACACCCGTGTTCGGGATCGTATTCGTAACAACCGCGATATTTAAGATAACCTGAATCGCGATGTGTGCCATCACGCCGATCACGATCATCGCACCCATCAGATCCGGTGCATTTCCAGCAATTACCATGAAGCGGTAAATCATAAACATGAAAATCAGAATGACCGAAATCGCACCAAACAGACCTAATTCCTCACAGATAATCGAAAAAATCATATCATTCTGCGCCTCCGGCACGAAACCGAGCTTCTGGAGACTCTCGCCCAGTCCCTTTCCAAACAGACCGCCGGAACCGATCGCGTACAGACCCTGGAGCACCTGATAACCGCCGGAACGAGCATACTGCACCGGGTTGACCCAGACATTGATTCGTCCCAGCTGATAATCCTTCAGGATATGGAGCTTTACCAGCAGATGCCCTATATAGGGGGCGACCGCCAGAAGTCCGACACCGCCTCCGATGCAGAGAAAAAACGGCCATTTGATCTTGCACGCCACAAACAGCATCACAAACACGATGCCGCAGATGATGATACCAGAACTTAAGTTGTTCGCCGTAACTAAAAGCGCCAGCGGCGCCGACAGCGCCACGATAAATCCGACTGCCCGCAGCTGGTTGATCCGCACGCCCAGATTGGCAATCAGAACCGCCAGAAGCAGAATCAGGGAAATCTTGACAATCTCGGTCGGCTGGAACTGGAGCGGTCCCAGGCGCAGCCAGCGCTTCTTACCATGCGATGCCACGCCCAGAGGTGTAAAACGCGTCAGAATCAGCGTCACGTATGAAACGATATATCCCAGCATCGCAAACCGCGCAAACCAGTGATAATCTATCTTGGAGACGATATACATCGCAACAAAGCTGACACCCGCGATGCCCGCCTGACGAAGCATAAAATATCCCGGATTGCCGTAATCAAGCTGCGCCTTATAGGAGCTCGCGCTGTAAATCATGATCAGTCCGAATACCGTCAGGAAAATGATGGTAAACAGCAGACTGTAATCATAAAACCGATGTGGTTTTTTCTTTTTAATTTTTCCCGGTTCCGGCATACTTCCACTCCCCTGCTTTTTGTTGTTACAGTTTCGAAATTCTGCCTGTAAACGGCAGTTTTTCCTTCAAATCAGGGCTGCCGCAGACAAATGCCGGCTGCGACAGCCCCCTTAAATACATTAAGCCTTTATTCGTTACTGTTCACGCATACGTGCCCAGTAACCTTTATTCTTCCAATACCGAATTGCTGCGTGCTTTGCACTCCGCAATTCTCAAAAGTCACAATTCCTCCTGCAAGCAATCTTGCGTCGGATTTCCGACCTTTGAACCTTGGTATTACAAATTTCTCACAAACTCTTTGAATTTGCGTCCGCGCTCTTCAAAGTTCTTGAACTGCCCCCAGCTTGCACATGCCGGTGAAAGCAGGACGTTATCGCCCGGATTTGCGTAGGATGCACATACCTGTACAGCCTCCTGCAGATCTTCCGCGTACATGATATCATTGAAGCCGTGGCGTTTTGCACACTCGGCAATCTTGTCGCGGGTCTGGCCGATCAGTACCAGATAGCGTACCTTTCCGCCAAAGCTCTCGATCCACTCGTCAAACTCGGAATGCTTATCATATCCGCCTGCGATTAATAAGGTCGGTCCCGGCATCGCCTTGATCGCCTGCATCGCTGCATCCGGGTTGGTTCCCTTGGAATCGTTGTAGTATTTGACACCAAAACGCTCGGTTACGAACTCAATGCGGTGTTCAACTGCCTTGAATTCCTTGATCACCTTCTGGATCTTCTCCAGCGGAACGCCCATATTCATACTGATAGCAACCGCTGCCATGACATTTTCATGGTTATGACGGCCAAGTAGCTTCAGATCGTGGATATTGACAATCACGGTCTCTTTCTCGCCGTCATTGTATACAATCTCATCCTCTTTCAGGTAGAAACCTTGTTTCAGGGTACGCAGACTGGAAAAATATACCACCTTGATGTCTTTTAAAGTCTCACCAAATTCACGCAGTACCGGATCCTCATAGTTCAGGACACAGACATCGCCCTCTTTCTGGTTCTTGGTAATGCTCTCTTTCGTCTCGATGTAGCATTCCATCGTCTTATGACGATCCAGATGATCCGGGGTAATATTTAAAATAGCGCTTACATTCGGGTGGAAATCAGTCATGGTCTCCAGCATGAAGCTCGATACCTCTGCGACGGTTACGGTCTCATCCGTTGTCTCCAATGCGTGGAATGCAAACGGCTCACCGATATTTCCAACTACAAATACGCTGTCATAGAATGACTTCATGATCTCGCCGGTCAGGGAAGTCGTCGTTGTCTTTCCGTTCGTGCCGGTAATGGCTGCCATACGTCCTTTGGCACAGTGATATGCAAGCTGCATCTCGCCCCAGATCGGAATACCGGTTTCACGAATCATCTCTACAAACGGTGCATCGGTCGGGATGCCCGGGCTTAAAATTGCCAGCTCCACGCCTAACAAATCCGTCTTTTTCAGCTCTCCGAGGACGAACGTGATCGTCGCGCCTTCGTCAAATTTCTTTTTCAGCTCCTCTGGATCCAGTTTTTCATTGCCATCGTAAAGCACTACCTCCCCGCCTTTTGAGAGAAGGAGCTTTGCAGCTGCAATACCGCTGATACCTGTTCCTGCTACTAATACTTTCTGACTCATAATCTTCCTCCTATAATCCTAAGTATGCTATAAGGCAAAGGATTGCCGTAATAATCGAAAATACGCCTACGACCCTGGTCTCAGACCATCCGCAGAGCTCGAAATGATGATGGATCGGCGCCATCTTGAAAAAGCGCTTTCCGCCCGTCTTCTTAAAATAGGTTACCTGAATAATAACAGATAATACTTCCACCAGATAAATCAGACCCACGATCGCGATAAAGATCGGCATCTGCATCATAAAGGCACTGGAAGCAACAAAACCGCCAAGTGCCAGTGAACCGGTATCGCCCATAAACACACGCGCCGGATAGACATTGAACAGAAGAAAGCCCAGAAGACTTCCAACTACTGCGCCGGTAATCGGGCTAATGCCGCTGTTCTCCCCGATCGCCACGATCGTAAAGAACGTTGCTACCAGAATCGTCACACTGGTGCACAGACCGTCCAGACCATCTGTGAAGTTCACGCCATTGTCAGTTCCCAGAATGATGAAGAACAGTGCCGGTACAAACAGCCAGACCGGAAGCTGTAAATACTTGCCGGTAAATGGAATCAGCATCCCTGTTCCGATGTCCGGTGAGGTTACAATATAATAGGCAAAAATACCTGTGATCACAAACTGTCCGATCAGCTTCTGGATCGGATTTAAGCCCTCCGAACGTTTCATCACGATCTTGATGTAATCGTCCAGAAATCCAACCACGCCGAATCCAACGGTCATAAACAGCACCGGAATGATCTTAGGATAATCCCGGATATAGAGCAGGGACGTAATGATGATGCTGGAAAGAATTACCAGA
>ENA-ORRQ01002075-ORRQ01002075.1-human-gut-metagenome-genome-assembly--contig:-NODE-2075-length-13658-cov-21.771889_pt1 | contig 13658 bp, 18 predicted proteins | sample MGYA00242177_ERZ509138 | MGnify/ENA primary metagenome ERZ509138 (study PRJEB26280, sample SAMEA2338628) | human gut metagenome | biome: human gut; feature: human-associated habitat; material: faeces... | reverse complement strand
GAAGACATGAAACTGAACATCAACATTTTCAGAAGAAAGCAGAAAGAAGAAGCCTACAAAGGCAAGTACCTCACCCGCCGCAAGCCGGAAGGCTGCGCACAGAAAGCGGTATATATCAGCCGGGAAAACCACGAAACGGTCAAACGGATTGTGGGCATGGCCGGAGGACACGGGATGACCATATCCGGCTATATCGACCACATCCTTTCCGAGCATTTTGAACAGTACGGGGCGGAACTGGAAAGCCTGAACAACCGGAAAGGGCATGAAATCGTCGAACAGATAACGATAAGCCGATGGTGACGTTACTTATTATCCTGATGATGGCGTGCAACCTGTGGATGCTTTTCTATCTGACACGGGAACACGAAAGGGGGCAAAGGGATGACGGTCAAGACAGTACGGCAATGACACGGCAGGAACCGTCCGAGGACATCATAGGCAAGAGCAAGTTCAGGATGCCTGAGCGGACGAGGACAGAAAAAGCCACTTGTGTGCCAGAAGCTGCCATTCCCGTGAAAGCCGAGGCGGTGGACGAAAAGGACGTTACCTTTGCCGACGAGTTGAAGGACACCGGAAACCATGCCACAGAAAAGGACGTATCACGCCAAGTGCCTGACGAGGATTTGGACAAGGTATTCGAGGACAACCGTACTTACGCCCCGGATGAGGACTTTGACGAAGAACCGCCACAGGCAGGCGGAAGTTCCTTCGACGAGATAGACCGGGCTGCAAGGACGGTGAAGGATGCCAAGGCGAAGGAGCCGGAAATCCTGCAAGCGGGCAAGGTGTTCCATGAACTGGAAGGCACGGAGTTTTACCATATGTTCCGGCGTAACAACGCCCGGTACGAGGCAAGGGTGTCGGGAATGGTGGATGCCTATCTCGCAAGCATCCGTCCCGTGCAGAAGAGACCAAGGATGAAAGCGGCTGCGCAGAAGGAATACGAGAACTTCAACATCCGCGACTATGTATAACGAACAAGTAAAACGAAACAATGATGCGAAAAAAGAAAATCGACTACGGCTAAACCACGGCTTGCCACCGAACCACTAAATCCACAAGCCGGCTTCATCCAAAGCCGCAAGAAGTAAAACAAGTATCAACCGCCAAAGGGACTATCCAACCCGGAGGCACAAAAAAAGAAACGATTATGACAAAGACATTGAAGAAAAAGCAAATCATTCTCGCAGCCCTTCTGCTGGCTGCAAACATCTCAGCGTCCGCACAAGGCAACGGCATGGCGGGCATCAATGAGGCTACCAACCTCGTGACCAGCTATTTCGACCCCGGCACGAAACTCATCTACGCCATCGGAGCGGTCGTCGGGCTTATCGGGGGCATCAAGGTATATGGCAAGTTCTCGTCGGGCGACCCCGACACCTCGAAGACCGCCGCAAGCTGGTTCGGGGCGTGCATCTTCCTGATTGTGAGCGCGACGATTCTCCGTTCGTTCTTCCTTTAATAAACGGGCATACCTATACATATTATAATAAGGTAAAAGGACAATGGCTGAATACCCTATCAACAAGGGCATAGGCCGTCCGGTGGAGTTCAAGGGACTGAAGGCGCAATACCTGTTCATCTTCGCAGGCGGGCTGCTTACCGCCTTCATCCTCTTTGTCATCCTGTACATGGCAGGCGCGGGCCAATGGCTCTGCATCGGCTTCGGTGCGGTGTCGGCTTCCGCCACCGTGTGGCTCACGTTCCGCCTGAACGCGAAGTACGGCGAACACGGGCTGATGAAGCTGGGCGCGGCACGGATGCGCCCCCGCCATGTGCTCCACCGCAGACGGGTGTCCAATCTGTTAAGACGAAAGACAGTGCAAGCGAGCGGAAAGAGAACTTGTTCTCAATTTCCCGAGTGCAGACTGTCTTATGTAAAAAAGAAAGGAAGAAACGTATGAGAAATGTAATGAAAGCCACCACGCTGGAAAGCCGCTTCCCGTTGCTCTCGGTGGAGCACGGCTGCATCGTCTCGAAGAGCGCAGACATTACTGCCGCCTTCGAGGTGGAACTGCCGGAGGTCTATACCGTCACGGCGGAGGAGTACGAGGCCATCCATGCCACGTGGTGCAAGGCGATAAAGGTGCTGCCCGACTACACGGTGCTGCACAAGCAGGACTGGTACGTGAAGGAGCGGTACCGCCCCGACACAGGCAGGGAGGGCATGGGCTTCCTTGCCCGCAGCTACGAGATGCACTTCAACGAGCGCCCGTTCCTGCACCACAAGTGCTACCTGTTCCTGACGAAGACGACGAAGGAGCGCATGAGGCAGCAGAGCAACTGGAACACCCTGTGCCGGGGGCACATCGTACCGAAGGAGATGCAGGACAAGGAAACGGCGGTGAAGTTCATTGAGGCGGTGGAGCAGTTCGCGCGTATCCTGAACGATTCGGGGCACATCCGGCTGCGCCGGCTCTCCGATGACGAGCTTACGGGCACGGAAAAGGAAACGGGCATTATAGGCAGGTACTTCGCGCTCTCGCCGGGCAATGTGGACTGTCTGGAGGACATGGAAATGACGGCAAGGGAGATGCGCATCGGCGACAACCGGCTGTGCCTGCACACCCTGTCGGACACGGAAGACCTGCCCGCTGCGGTGGCGACGGACTGCCGTTACGAACGGCTCTCCACCGACCGCTCGGACTGCCGCCTGTCGTTCGCCGCTCCCGTGGGCCTGCTGCTTCCCTGCAACCATATCTACAACCAGTACGTTTTCATCGGCAACAGCGACGAGGAGCTGCGCCGCTTCGAGAAAACGGCGAGGAACATGCAGTCGCTCTCGCGGTACAGCCGCCAGAACGCCATCAACCGTGAGTGGGTGGAGGAATACCTAAACGAAGCGCACTCGCAGGGGCTGAAGTCCGTCCGCGCCCACTTCAACGTGATGGCGTGGAGCGACGACGCGGAGGAACTGAAACGCATCAAGAACGATGTGGGCAGCCAGCTGGCTTCAATGGGCTGCGTGCCGCGCCACAACACGACGGACTGCCCGACGCTGTTCTGGGCGGGCATCCCCGGCAACGCCGCCGACTTCCCGGCGGAAGAAGCGTTCCACACGTTCATCGGGCAGGCGGTGTGCCTCTTCGCCGGCGAGACCAACTACAAGGACTCGCCCTCCGCCTTCGGCATCCGCATGGCGGACCGTATCAGCGGCAAGCCGCTGCACATCGACATCTCCGCCCTGCCGATGAAGCGGGGCGTGACGACGAACCGAAACAAGTTCGTGCTGGGTCCTTCGGGCAGCGGCAAGTCGTTCTTCATGAACCACCTTGTCCGCCAATACTTTGAGCAAGGCTCCCATGTGGTATTGGTGGACACGGGCAATTCCTACCAAGGGCTGTGCGAGATGATACACCGCAAGACCAAAGGAAAGGACGGTATCTACTTCACCTACACGGAGGAAAAGCCCATCTCGTTCAACCCGTTCTACACGGACGACGGGGTGTTCGACGTGGAGAAGAAGGACAGCATCAAGACGCTGCTGCTTACCCTGTGGAAAAGCGAGAACGAACCCGCCACGAAAACGGAGTCGGCGGAACTGGGCAGCGCGGTGAACGCCTACATCCTGAAAATCCAGCAGGACAGGAGCATCGTGCCGTCGTTCAACTCGTTCTACGAGTACATGCGGGACGTGTACCGCAAGGAGATGGAGGAACGCTACATCAAGGTGGCGAAGACGGACTTCAACATCGACAACTTCCTGACCACGCTCCGGCAGTATTACCGGGGCGGACGGTACGACTTCCTGCTCAACTCCACGGAGAACATCGACCTGCTGCACAAGCGGTTCGTGGTCTTCGAAATTGATTCCGTGAAGGATAATGCCGAGCTTTTTCCGGTGGTCACGATTATCATCATGGAGGCCTTCTTGGGCAAGATGCGGCGGCTGAAAGGCGTAAGGAAACAGCTCATCGTGGAGGAGGCTTGGAAGGCCCTTTCTTCGGCGAACATGGCTGATTACCTGAGGTATATGTACAAGACAGTCAGAAAATACTTCGGCGAGGCGATTGTGGTGACGCAGGAGGTGGACGACATCATCTCGTCGCCCATCGTGAAGGAGAGCATCATCAACAACTCGGACTGCAAGATACTGCTTGACCAAAGAAAATTTATGAACCGCTTTGACCAGATACAGTCCCTCTTGGGGTTGACGGAAAAGGAGAAGTCACAGATACTCTCCATCAACCAGTCCAACGACCCGTCAAGGCGGTACAAGGAGGTGTGGATAGGCTTGGGCGGCACGCAGTCGGCGGTGTACGCCACGGAGGTGTCCATGCAGGAGTATTTAGCCTACAGGACGGAGGAAACGGAGAAGATGGAAGTCCGCGAACTGGCGGAGAAGCTGGGCGGCGACATGGAAGCCGCCATACGGCAGATAGCGGAAAGGCGAAAAGAAGAGGAACAGTAATGAAACAGCGTCCTGCCTCACACGGCGTATGAGGGAAGGACACATTTTTACCAACTAAAAAGCAAGATTGAAGAAAATGAACATTGAACTGACAAAGACACAACGGCTGCTGCTTTGCGGCGGTCTGATTGGCTTGGCATCGCTGATGCTGCAAGCCTGCGAAACGGTAATGAAGGAAAGCGAGGATGTCCGCGAGAAGATTTGCGGCAACTGGCAGAGTGCGGAGGCGGGACCCGACATACTGGTGTACAAGGAGGGTGAACACTACAAGGTGACGCTGTTCCGGCGGTCGGGCGTGCGCCGCAGGCTGAAGCCGGAAACCTACCTGCTCCAACGGGAGGAGAACGGCAACCTCTACATGAACACGGGCTTCCGCATCGACGTGGCGTACAACGAGGAAACGGACGTGCTGACCTTCTCGCCGAACGGCGACTACATCCGGGTAAATATGGAGGACGCTTCGGACGGTGAAAAGAAAGAAGAATAATGAAAAGACAACGAACCACTAAATCCAACGTGAATGAGAATGAGACAGAAACTGAGAATGCCGCTGATAGCGGTCTGCCTGTGCCTCACGGGTGCGGGCACGGCAAACGCCCAATGGGTGGTGTCCGACCCCGGCAACCTCGCCCAGAGCATCATCAACTCCGCCAAGGAGATGGTGGAGACGGCTGGCACGAAGGCGAACACCCTGAACGGCTTTCTGGAAACCAAGAAGGTTTTTGAGCAGGGCAAGAAGTATTACGACGCCTTGAAATCCGTGCATGACGTGGTGAAAGGAGGCGTGAAGGTGACGAAGAGCATCGGGCTGGTTATGGAAATCTCCGAAATCTATGTGGAAAACTACCAGAAGATGCTCTCGGACGAGAACTATACCCCCGATGAGCTTGCCGCCATCTCGTCGGGCTACGCCATGCTGATAGACGAAAGCTCGGACGTGCTGCAAGACCTGAAGAACGTGGTGAACGTCACGGGGATGTCGCTCTCGGACGCGGAACGGCTGGCAATCATCGACAATGCCTACCGCAGCCAGACGAACTACCGTAACCTCGTGCGCTACTACACGGGCAAGACCATCTCGGTGAGCTACCTGCGGGCAAGGAAGAAGAACGACATGGACCGGGTGATGTCGCTGTACGGAACGGCTAACGAAAGGTACTGGTAGCCTATGGGAGAGTTCGACAACCTTCACCAGATACTCCTTTCGCTCTACGACGAGATGATGCCGCTTTGCACGGACATGACGGGCGTGGCGAAAGGGCTTGCCGGGCTGGGCGCACTGTTCTACGTGGCGATGTGCGTGTGGCAGTCGCTCGCCCGTGCCGAGGCGATAGACGTGTACCCGCTGCTCCGTCCGTTCGCGCTCGGTCTTTGCATCCTGTTCTTCCCGACAATTGTATAGGGCACGATGAACAGCGTACTGAGCCCGATTGTGCAAGGTGTACACGGCATCCTCGAAGAACAGACCTTCGACATTAACGAGTACCTGGCGCAGAAGGACAAGCTGGAGTACGAGGCGTTGATGCGCAACCCGGAAACCGCCTACCTCGCCTCGGACGATGAGTTTGACCGGCAGCTGGACGAGCTGGGCTGGTCGCCCTCCGACCTCGTGACTATGACGGGGATGTACATGGACCGGGCGGCGTACAACATCAAGAAAAGCGTGCGTGACTGGTTCCGCGAGCTGCTTGAACTGATGTTCGCCGCGGCCGCACTTATCATCGACACGCTACGGACGTTCTTCCTCGTGGTGCTGTCCATACTGGGACCGATAGCCTTCGCCTTCGCCGTGTGGGACGGCTTCCATTCGACGCTCTCGGCATGGTTCAGCCGCTACATACAGATTTACCTCTGGCTCCCGGTGTCCGACCTGTTCAGCACCATACTGGCGAAAATCCAGATACTGATGCTCCAGCAGGACATCGAGCGTATGCAGACCGACCCGAACTTCTCGCTGGACGCGAGCGACGGGGTGTACATCGTGTTCCTTATCATCGGCATCGTGGGCTACTTCACTATCCCGACTGTGGCGGGCTGGATTATACAGGCCGGTGGCGGTATAGGGAATTATAACCGGAACATCAACACCGCCGGGGCTTTGGGTGGCAGCGTGGCAGGTGCAGCCGCAGGAAACGTGGCGGGGCGTGCCGGGAAGCTCATCAAGGGAACGGCAGGAAAGGTGTTCCGAAGATAAGTCCGTAACTCATCCTGCATCAGTCTGGAACTGATGGTACATGAGTCATGAACTGATGTCATGCAGACCTGCGGCTGGTGCGGGATGGCTTCTAATTACAAACCAATAAAGACGAAAAGAAGAAAAAATGGAATTCAAATCATTAAAGAACATCGAGATGAGTTTCCGGCAGATACGTCTGTTCGGCATCGTCTATACGGCAGCCTGCGCCCTCGTGGTGGCCGTCTCGGTGGCATGCGCCTTCCGGTTCGCCGAGGCGCAACGGCAGAAGATATACGTCCTCGACGGGGGCAAGAGCCTGATGCTGGCGCTCTCGCAAGATCTGTCGCAGAACCGTCCTGCGGAGGCGAGGGAACACGTGCGCCGCTTCCACGAGCTGTTTTTCACCATCTCGCCGGAGAAAAGCGCGATAGAGCACAACGTGAAGCGTGCCATGCTTCTGGCGGACAAGAGCGCGTACAACTACTACGACGACTTCGCCGAAAAGGGCTTCTACAACCGCCTCATTGCCGGCAACATCAACCAGGTGCTTCAGGTGGATAGCGTGGTGTGCAACTTTGACCGCTACCCCTACGAGGTGCGGACATACGCAAGGCAGATGATTATCCGCGAGAGCAATGTGACGGAACGCACGCTCGTGACCGCCTGCCGCCTGCTCAACGCGAGCCGCTCGGATGACAATCCAAATGGCTTCACTATCGAAGGTTTTACGGTGCTGGAGAACAAGGACATCCGAACCATAGAAAGGTAACGATATGGGAAAGGTGAAAAATCTCACTGAAAAATACGCCACCGATTTCAAGAAGGAATTGCATAGAAAGCTGGATGCCCTGCCGCCGAAAGCACGGCTGGGGATAGTCCTCGCGGCGTTTTCCGTCTTCGCCGTCCTTTGCCTCCACATGACCGTCACCGCCATTATCGGCTTCGGCAAGGGGAACGGGGCAATGGAGATACTGCACATCGAGAAATTGGACCTGCCCGTGCAGGATAGTATGAACCTATATAATAATATGTATGGAAAAGGAACAGAAGAAGAATGAAACGAAAGAGAAGAAGCCGCTGACCGAACAGCAGCGGCTGCAGCGCAAGAAGATGCTGGTCTATCCGCTGATGGGACTGCTGTTCCTGGGCTGCATGTGGCTCATCTTCGCACCGTCCTCCGAGGACAGGGAGAAGGCGAAGCAGGGTCAGGGATTCAACACGGACATGCCCCTGCCCGAAGACTCGAAAATCATCGGTGACAAGGCGAAAGCCTACGAGCAGTTGCAGTTGGAGAACCGGCAGAAAGAACGCCGGGGCATGGTGGGCGACCTGTCCTCGTTCTGGCACGACGGCGCGGAAAAGCCGGACACGGCGGCTGCATCGGACGACTACCGCCTGACGCAGACGGAACCGTCCGAAAATGAGCGTGCCGATAAGCAACAGGCGGGCATACGCACCTCCGCTGCCGCCTACGAGCGGCTGAACACTTCGCTGGGCACGTTCTACGAGCCGCCGAAGGAGGACCGGGAAAAGGAGGAGCTTCGGGAACGCATCGACGAACTGGAAGCCATGCTGATGGCGCAGGAGGGCAAGCCGTCCTCAATGGAGGAACAGGTCGCGCTCTTGGAAAAGTCCTACGAACTGGCGGCAAGATACCAGAACGGGAAGGGCAATGCCGGGCAGACCGCACAGCCCGAAGGGACGGAAACATCCGCCAAGGCTGACGAAAGGAGCATGAAGGCTGAACCGGTAAGCGGGGTGCGTCCGGCAGTGGTATCCGCCTTGCCGCAGCCCATGACGGACTCGGCTTTTATCGCTGACTACGCAGGTGAACGGAACTACGGTTTCCACACCGCCATCGGCACGGCGGAAGCCTCGGAAAAGAACACCATCGCCGCCTGCGTGCAGGGCGACCAGACCCTCACGGACGGGCAGACGGTGAAGCTCCGGCTGCTGGATCCGATGCGCGTGTCGGGGCGCGTCATTCCCCGGAACACGCTCCTTGTGGGCGCGGCACGGTTGCAGGGCGAAAGGCTCGGCATCGGCATCACCTCGCTGGAACACGGGGGAAGCATCATCCCGGTGAAACTGGAGGTGTACGACAGCGACGGGCAGGCGGGCATCTTCATACCTGGCTCGATGGAGATAGACGCGGCAAAGGAAATCGGGGCCAACATGGGCAGCTCGCTCGGCAGCAGCATCAACATATCGACCGACGCGGGGGCGCAGCTCGCCTCCGATCTGGGTCGCGGGGCGATACAGGGCATCTCGCAGTACATCTCGAAAAGGATGCGCACGGTCAAGGTGCATCTGAAGTCGGGGTACAGGGTGCTGCTGTACCAAGAAAAGGAATGAACAGCCCAAAAATATAAAGGCGAAAAAAGAAAAAAATAATCAACAAACCAATTTTTATTTACCACTAAATCCAACGTAAAATGAGTATCAAGAAAGTAATGACAATGTTTGCCCTGCTGATGGGCATCGCCTGTGCGACCTACGCGCAGGGAGTGACGAACGACAGCACCGCCAAGGAGGACGGGCTGGAACTGGTGAAGGACGTCTATCCGCAGACGGAGGAGGACGGCGACCTGTACCACGGTCTGACGAAAAAGCTGATGTTCGACCGCATGATACCGCCGCACGGCTTGGAAGTCACGTATGACAAGACCGTCCACATCCTGTTTCCGGCGGCGGTGCGCTACGTGGACCTGGGTTCGCCCAACCTGATAGCGGGCAAGGCGGACGGCGCGGAGAACGTTATCCGCGTGAAGGCGACGGTCAGGGACTTCCGCAGCGAGACGAACATGAGCGTCATCACGGAGGATGGCAGCTTTTATACCTTTAACGTGAAGTACGCCGACGAGCCGCTTATCCTGAACGTGGAGATGAAGGACTTTATCCACGACGGCAGCACAGTGAACCGACCGAACAACGCGCAGGAAATCTACCTGAAGGAACTGGGCAGCGAAAACCCGATGCTGGTACACCTCATCATGAAGTCGCTGCACAAGGAGGACAAGCGCAAGGTGAAGCACATCGGCTGCAAGCGTTTCGGCATCCAGTACCTGCTGAAAGGGATTTATGTCCACAATGACCTGCTGTATTTCCACACGGAAATCAAGAACCAGAGCAACGTGCCGTTTGACGTGGACTACATCACGTTCAAAATTGTGGACAAGAAGGTGGCGAAACGTACCGCCATGCAGGAGCAGGTGCTGTTCCCGCTCCGCGCCTACAACTACGCCGTCCGTGTAGCCGGGAAGCAGTCCGAACGCACGGTGTTCTGCCTTCCGAAGTTCACCATCCCCGACGGCAAGCAGCTCGTGGTGGAGATGAACGAGAAGGACGGCGGACGCCACCAGACGTTTACCGTGGAGAACGAGGACTTGGTACAGGCTGAAACCATCAACGAACTGCGCGTGCGATGAAAGCGAGAGTCTTTTTCCTTGTAACGCTTCTGTCCGTCCTCCTGGCAGGACGGGCGGAAGCCCAGCGGTGCCTGCCGAAGATGCGGGGCATCGAACTGAAAGCCGGGCTGAACGAGGCGGACGGCTATGTGCTGGGAGCCACTTTGTCAAGCTACGCGAAAGGCGGGAACAAGTGGGTGTACGGGGTGGAATATCTGCAAACCAACCATGATTATAGGAGTACGACCATCCCTGCGGCACAGTTCACGGCGGAGGGCGGCTTCTACTACAACTTCCTGTCGGACGCGAAAAAGGTGGTGTTCCTCTATGCGGGCGCGTCAGCCCTTGCCGGATATGAAACGGTGAACTGGGGCAAAAAGACGCTGTACGACGGGGCAAGGCTGAACAACGGGGATGCCTTCGTCTATGGCTGCGCCGCCACGCTGGACATGGAGGTGTACCTCGCCGACTTCATCGCGCTGACGGCTTCGCTCAGGGAGCGTTTCCTGTGGGGCGGCAGCATGGGGGTGTGCCATACGGAGTACGGGATAGGTGTCAAGTTCATCATCAACTGACGGATGCCTATGGACATAGAAGCGATGAAACGGTTTCCGATAGAGGACTTCCTCGCCCGGCTGGGACATCATCCCGTGCAAAGGCGTGCCAATGCAATTTGGTACAGGTCGCCTTACCGGGAGGAAAAGACGCCTTCTTTCAAGGTGAACCCGGAGAAGAACCTCTGGTTTGACTTCGGCGAGGGCAAGGGCGGCAACATCTTCGCATTGGCAGGCGAGTTCATCAAGACGGGCGACTTCCTCACGCAAGCGAGGTATGTGGCGGAAGTGGCGGGTATGCCGGCACAGGACTATGGACCGCAAAAAGCCGTTGATACGCACCGTTCCGACGGTCACAGCTTCGAGGATGTGGAGGTGCTTCCCTTGCAGAACCGGGCGCTGCTCCATTACCTGCAAGAGAGGGGCATACCGTCCGCCGTCGCCATTGCGAACTGCAAGGAGATGCGCTATACCACGCACGGCAAGCGGTATTTTGCGGTGGCTTTCGGCAACGAAGGCGGCGGCTACGAGATACGCAACCCGTTTTTCAAGGGCTGCGTGCCGCCGAAGGACGTGACCCTGTTGTCGGTCGGCTCGGCGTCCTGCAACGTGTACGAGGGCTTCATGGACTACCTCTCCGCCCGTGCGCTGGGCATCGGCGGCAAGGAAGACCACCTCGTGCTCAACTCGGTGTCCAACGTGGCGAGGGCGTACCGCCATCTGGACGGTTACGGACAGATAAAGTGCTACCTTGACAATGACGAAGCCGGGCGGCGGACGCTGGGGGCTTTGCTTGCACGTTACGGCGGAAGGGTATCGAACTGCTCCGGCATTTATGACGGGTGCAAGGACTTGAACGAGCACCTGCAAAGGGTGCTTGCCGAAAGGCAGGCTCAAAGCGAGAACGAAAAGAAAAACAAATCCATCAGACTATAACAGATTATGAACATGAATAAATTGAACCAAAAAGCGAAAAGAAACATAGTAAGAACCTTTGCTGCCCTCTGTGTGGGTATGCTCTCCATAGGCTTCACTTCCTGCGATGATGACTTGGACGTGACGCAAGCCTACCCGTTCACGGTGGAGACCATGCCCGTGCCGAAGGAACTGGCGCAGGGCGAAACGGCGGAGATACGCTGCGAGCTGGTGCGTGAGGGCGAGTTTGACGGGGCGGTCTATACCATCCGCTACTTCCAGTTTGACGGCGAAGGCACGCTGAAGCTGGACAACGGCCTGGTATTCCTGCCCAATGACCGCTACCTGCTGGAGAACGAGAAATTCCGCCTGTATTACACCTCGGAGTGCGACGAGTCGCAGAGCCTGACCATCACGGTGGAGGACAATTTCGGCAATGCCTTCGAGTGGGAAGTCGAGTTCAACAACGACTCGGATACGGATGTGGCGGTGTCGGACACTTTGAACGTCAGCCGATGATGCGCAAGGCGTTGCTTCTGCTGCTGGCGGCTGCCCTCTGTGGCAGCCTGCCGGCACAGGATACGGAGGAAACGGCACGGCTGCTGGCACTGTTCAACAGCCACCCGAAAGCGGACATAGCCGTCGAACTGGTGAAAAAATACGAAGGACTACATGACCGCTCCGACTACCCGTATTACGGCTACGGACACCGCAGGCTGCCGAACGAGAACCTGTCCTACGGCATGACGGAGGCGGAAGCCGAAGCCCTGCTCCGCAAGGATTTGGCGGTGCGTTACAGGCTGTTCCGCAAGTATGGAAAAGACGCCTTGCTCCTGACCGTCCTGAGCTACAACGTGGGGCAAGGGGTGCTGCTCGGTCATGGAGGGCATCCGAAAAGCGGGCTTGTCCGCAAGCTGGAAGCCGGAAACAGGGACATTTTCCGTGAATACACAGCCTACTGCCGGTACAAGGGCAAGCCCGTCCGCTCGATAGAGCGGCGGCGCAAAATGGAGTTCCTGCTGCTGTATGAGCCGTGAGGCTATGGTTGGCTGTACAACAAACAAAATCCGATGGTGCCTTTTGTGGCTTCATCGGATTTTTCCATATTATCGAAGATGGAAAGTAACGGTTTCTTTGCTACTTTCTTATCCGCCTGTCCTGCTCATGAAAGAAAGTAGCGGGCGGCAATTCCTGCCACCCGCCAAAGGGTCATCCTGCCACCATCCGCTTCTGTATGCGTTCAAGGGTACGCTCGGCAATGAGGCGTGTGTCCTTTGTCCAAAGGTCATAGTCATGCACGGATATTCCCACGCTCCGCAGGTCACGGATATAGTCGGACACATAGTCTCCCGAAGGGAGGTAAACGAACTGCATCCATGCGTCCTTGCCGTCTGTCAGTATAAAATAGTATTTCATTTCGCTTGTTTTTTAATGGTTACAAATAAAGTGTGGGCGGTGGTTTCCACCGCCACGCACTCAAAATTCCCTCATATCAGCGATAGTCGTACAGTGTGTGAGCCATTCCTTTACGCAGGGCATGTTGTATTCGGAAGTGATGACTGCCGTATGCTCGTTTATCTGCGTAAACCTCGTACTTTCATAGTCCTCCACCCATCCTTTGAGGGTGTCAGTTCCCCATGCGTCCGCATCGGAAAACATATTGTCCAATACCTTGATTGGGTCACTGAACGTAACTATCAGCGTATCATAGCCTGCTGTCATACCCTGTCCTCCTTCGCTTTAATCCATTCGTCACGCAACCGCCTGCACTCGTCCAGCGTGGGCTTCACGCAGGAGAACAAATCTCCGTCGGTATGGCGGTAGTCGTATTGGTACATAGTGCGGACTTTGCGCCCGATTTTCAGTTGGAATTTCTCGTACTTCTCGCCTGCCGTGCAGGTCGATACCCCGTTAATGGTCATTCTCGTTGTCATAGCCTTATCAATTAGTAGTCTGTTCTCCAAACATTGGTCGGGGTCGGAAGCCTTCTTCTGCGTCACCCATAAATGGTGTGCGCCATACCCAAAGGCGAAAAGGACATTGAAAAGTTCCTTTCGGGCGAACACCTCCATTACACCCCTTACATCCTGCTCGTTCTTTGTCAGCACAAGCGTGTTCAACAGTTCGATGAACATTTCGGGCAGCTCCTCGTGCCATCCGAAAACCATATTTTCTATTTTCACTTCCATATC
>ENA-ORRQ01002069-ORRQ01002069.1-human-gut-metagenome-genome-assembly--contig:-NODE-2069-length-13709-cov-4.631097_pt1 | contig 13709 bp, 7 predicted proteins | sample MGYA00242177_ERZ509138 | MGnify/ENA primary metagenome ERZ509138 (study PRJEB26280, sample SAMEA2338628) | human gut metagenome | biome: human gut; feature: human-associated habitat; material: faeces... | reverse complement strand
GCCGACCACCCGGCCGTCCAGCTCCAGCACCAGGTCCAACTCCGGCAGAAAATCCGGGTGGGGCCGGATGGCGTGGGCCAGGTAGTGCTCCGTGCATCCTGGCGTGTAGAGGTTGTAAAACGCCTGCCGGATGATGTCCTCCACCTGCTGGTAATCGCTCACCCGCTCCGGGCGGATCGTGATGTTCTTCTCCATATCGGTTCCTCCCTGCATGAATTGGCGCCCTGCGGGCGCAGTCTGCACAGCTTGTCCTGCTCTCTATTATATGTCTCTTTCGGCTGCACGCAATGGTGGGCAGTGATTTTTTTCGTCCGGAGTGAAAGCTGGCGCGAAAAAGCGCCTCCCGCAAAAGCGGGAGGCGCCGAATCGAAAACTCACAGGAGGTTCATCAGGTTGAAGCTCAGGATCAGGCCGGAGAACACGATGGACACCGTGGAGCACAGCTTGATGAGGATATTCAGGGACGGGCCGGAGGTGTCCTTGAAGGGGTCGCCCACCGTATCGCCCACGACGGCGGCCTTGTGGCACTCGGAGCCCTTGCCGCCGTGGTGGCCGCCCTCAATATACTTCTTGGCGTTGTCCCAGGCGCCGCCGGCGTTGGACATGAACACGGCCATGGCAAAGCCGCCGCCCAGCAGGCCCACCACGCCGGTGGGGCCCAGCACCAGGCCAGTAGCCAGAGGCACGATGATGGCCAGCAGGGCCGGCACCACCATCTCATGCAGGGCACCCTTGGTGCACAGGGACACGCAGGAGGCGTAGTCCGGGTCTGCCTTGTACTCCATGATGCCCGCGATCTCCTTGAACTGGCGGCGGACCTCCACCACGATGGACTGGGCCGCCTTCTGCACCGCGCTCATGGTGAAGGCGGAGAAGACGAAGGTCAGCATGGCGCCGATGAACATGCCCACCAGCACCGTGGGGCTGGTCAGGGTGAAGTTCAGCATCTCCTCCGTGTTCTCCTGGACGATGTTCACGTAGGACACCAGCAGGGCCAAAGCGGTAAGGGAGGCAGAGCCGATGGCAAAGCCCTTGCCGGTGGCGGCGGTGGTATTGCCGAGGGCGTCGAGGGCGTCGGTGCGCTCACGCACTTCCTTACCCAGACCGCTCATTTCGGCGTTGCCTCCGGCATTGTCGGCGATAGGACCATAGGCGTCGGTGGCAAGTGTGATACCCAGTGTGGAGAGCATACCCACAGCGGCGATACCGATACCGTAGAGACCGGTGCTGATAGAGTGGGCAGACAGAGACATATCAAAGCCATTGGCGCAGAGATAGCTGAGCATGATGGCCACTGAGATGGTGAGCACGGGAATCATGGTCGATATCATACCCGTTCCTATACCCTTGATGATGACGGTGGCAGGACCTGTCTGCGAAGCCTCGGCTATCTGCTGTGTCGGCGTGTAGCTGTGAGAGGTGTAGTACTCGGTAGCCTGACCGATGATGACACCGGCTACAAGACCGCTGATGACAGAGAAGGAGAGGCCGAGCCAGTTGTCGATACCCAGGAGATAGAGTATGGCGAAGGTAGCCACGGCTATCAGACCTGCGCTGACGTTGGTACCCAAGCCCAGCGAGTGGAGCAGTTCCTTCATGGTGGCTCCCTCCTTGGTGCGCACCAGGAAGATGCCGATGAGGGAGAGGAAGATGCCGATGGCGGCGATAATCATAGGAGCGATGACGGCGCGGAGCTGCATGTCATCGTTCATGGCAAAGGCTGTGGCACCCAGAGCGGCGGTAGAGAGTATCGAACCGCAGTAGCTCTCGTAGAGGTCGGCGCCCATACCGGCAACGTCGCCCACATTGTCGCCCACATTGTCGGCGATGGTAGCGGGGTTGCGGGGGTCGTCTTCAGGGATATTGGCCTCGACCTTACCCACAAGGTCGGCACCCACGTCGGCAGCCTTGGTATAGATACCTCCGCCTACACGGGCAAAGAGCGCCTGGGTAGAGGCACCCATTCCGAAGGTAAGCATGGTCGTGGTTATGGTGATGAGAGCGGTGCCCTCTCCTTCATAGACGGCGTTGAGAACAATAAACCATATAGCGATATCGAGCAGGCCGAGACCTACAACGACGAGACCCATCACGGCACCGCTGCGGAAGGCTATCTTCAGTCCCTTGTCCAGACTCGTGCGTGCGCCGTTGGCTGTGCGGGCCGATGCGTAAGTGGCGGTCTTCATGCCGAAGAAGCCTGCCAGACCCGAGAAGAGTCCACCGGTAAGGAATGCAAACGGAACCCAGGGGTTCTGCACTTTCAGCACGTAAGCCATGAAGGCAAATACGATGGCAAGCACTATGAATACGATGGTCACGACCTTGTACTGCTGCTTCAGATAGGCCATTGCGCCTTTCCTGACGTGCTCGGCAATTTCTTTCATACGGTCTGTGCCCTCTTCTTCTTTCATCATCGAACGGAAGAAGTACCATGCCATACCCAGAGCCACTACGCTGGCAATCGGGATGAGCCAAAATACTAAAGGAATGTTGTTCATTAAGATAAATTTAATTGGTTAGTAATGTATGTTCTTAGTTAATCGTTATAATAACGATGGTGCAAATATAATGAAATATATTGATACGGAAAATAAATTGATAAAAATATCTTAAAAAAAATCAACAATGGCTCCTTGGAGGTTGTCGTCAGCTCATTTTATGCCCGATATGGCGGTGCCGATTGGCCCGTTGCGGGCAGTGCTTTGCCGATGCAGACACAAAAAACCGTGGCTGCTGCTTGCGGAGGGCCAATTGCGCGTTTTATCCACTATTTATTGCGTCTATGAGGGAATGATATAAATACAAAAAGCCGTGGCTGTGGCTGTCGGCTTCGCCTTGGCGTGGATGGCGGTGCCGACAGTCGGAAAACGAGTTTTCCTCCTTGCCGTCTCCACCATCCCCACCGTCATGCCGTGCATGACGACAGCCGCCGCGACGGTATAAAAAGCGGCCATTGCCCGTTAAAAAAGTCCGCCGTTGGCGGTACAAAAACAGCTGTTTATAGGGAGCCCCTCCCCAGCCCTCCCAAGGGTCTGGAGCTCCTTCTTGTTGTGTTTGAGATGGTTATGTGACACTCTTTCCCCTTGAGGAAGGCCGGGATGGGGCTTGTGGGTGGATGCCGTTGTCGGCAGGTGGGCATCGCTGTGGGGCGTCACTGCGCCTCTTGCTGTCAGCGCAACTCCCGTAACCCACGCCATGTCGCCCATGGCGATTTCGCGGAGCGTGATGGGCATTGCCGCTACCCTGTTGACCGCCATCCCGACTTGCGCAATCATCACGGCTGGCTCGTAACATATGATACGTGGGCTCGTGCCTACTGAACCGTGGGCTCGTGACTTATGATGCGAGGGCTCGTGACATAAGGTACGAGCTGGCCATGGTGGTAGAGGTGATGGCGATGATGCCCTCTGGCTGCCCCTGAGGCATGAGGGGCGAGGCGGAGCGGGTGGCGGTGCTTGGGTGGCTGGTGGCGGTGACGCAAAAAAGCCATCACCGCTGTCTGTCGTTGGGCAGGGGGGATGGCTATGGTTGCGCCGTGGTGGCGGTGACGGTGGACTGCTGTCGCAGTGGCTATCGCAGAGGGGCGGCGGTGCGGTGCATGAACCGGTAGGTGGTGGTGCGAGCTCCAGCCTCTATCCGCAGGAGGTAGACGCCCTGGGCGAGACCCTGGAGGGAGAGTTCGGCGCGGCGGGCGTCGGTGGCTGGTGCCTGGCCGACCATTGTGCCATTCACGCTGTAGAGCCGTATGGCTCTGAGCCCCTCGGCGCTTACCGCAAGCTGACCGGCGCTGAGGCTCACTGTGGGCACCGTGGTCGGGGCGTCGTCAATGGCTGTGGCGGTGCCGCTATAGATGGAGAAGATGTTGCCCTCGCGCTTGAGGTAGTAAGCCGGCGCCTTGGGCGAGGTCAGCGCCACATCGTTGCCGTCGGTCTTGCCGGTGACATAGATGCGATAGGTGTGGCCGTCGGCAAAGGGCTGGTTGCTCTGACGCAACCAGTAGCTGAAGAGCGGCACATCAAACGATGAATGGACGCTGACATTATCCTCGATACCCGGTATCTGGATGGTCTCATGGGTCTGCGTGTCTTCGCCAAACATATATACGTAGCCCTCGTAGCTGCGTCCTTCGGTTGCGCGTAGCGACACTCCGAGTTTGAAGAGCGGCATCCTGGTGATGTCGATGCTTCCCGACTCGACCTTGGAGTTGGAGTCGTCGGCCAGGAATATCTCCGCCTTGGCCATAATCGGTCTGTCCTGTCCCTTGACCACATCGATATAGGCGGCATCGCGGTCGTGGATGTTGAGGATGGGGTAGTGGAGCGTCTCTGCCTCGTCGCCCGTCATCTCGAGCTGCACCTCGTAGCGCGCTGGGGCGAGTGAGGCGGGGATGGAGAGGGTGATGGGTATCTCGGTCTCGGTGAAGCCCTCGATTTCGGTCAGTGCGTCCACGCGCGTGTCGAGCACCACTGTCCTGTCGGCATCGAGCAGCCTCACCCTCAGATAACAGTCGCGCGGCACGCCATTGAGATTTTTCACGGGGAAGAACGCCACCACCTTCTCGCCCTGATAGGCTTCGTCAGAGAGACGGGGCTGGCCCATCAGCTGGAACCGCGCTTCCTCCGAACAGATTTCCGAGATGCGTGCGGAGCCGTTGCTCAGTTCCACCTCGATGATGGGCGCCTTCTTTATGGGGAAGAAATCGTCCCACGAACCGTCGTCCTTGCGGGCGGTGCATACGGCGATGAGGCGGTAGTAGCCATCGGCGAGCTGGGCGAGACTCAGGTGGATGGGCTGGGGCTCGTTGATGAGATAGTCGGTGCCCATATATCCGTCGAGGCCGTCGCCGTAGATTCGCTGGGTGAGTCCGCCGGTGGCGTGGTCGTCAGAATAGGCCACGCGGACGAACTTGCCCTGGGCGTCGTAGACCGCCACGCCGATGTCGCCACGGAAGGGGTTGCCGCGGTTCACAAACGAGCTGACCTCTACGGTCTGCGTCTGCGACGGATTGAAGGTCTTGTCTGCGCCCTTGATGGAGAGCGAGCCGCCCTCGTTGAACATCAGTTGGGGCGAGGTCTCCAGCAGTCCGCGGTCGATGTCGGGATATTTGCCGTTGTTGGGGTGGGCGAGGATGGCGGTGAGGGCGCGGTTGAAGGCAAGAGGCTTGCCCTGAAATTCGCTTCCGGTCTCGGTCACGTTGAGGTTGGTGAGCGAGTAGTAGGCATCGCCCTGTCCTTCCCAACCGAAGTTCATGTGGAAGAGTCCGTTCTGGTCAAATCCGTCGGCCACCCAGGCGTGCCCCGATGCCGTCCCTGCGGGCCGTCCGTCCAGATAGACTGGGCACCCGTTGAGCAGTTCCTGCCGCAGTATCTCGGCAAAGCGGCTGGGGCCCTCTATGGCTTTGGTGACATAGGCAGCGGTGTAGTCGAAGTGCTTCTGCAGCGCCTTGTAGGCAAAGAGTCCCTGGGTGCCGCTCGCGTCGGGGGTGTACTGCATGAACGAGGCTATGCCCACGTCGCTCATCAGCAGCGCCACGGCGTCTTCCTGCTTCTGCGTGGCGGCGATGGGGTAGCGGTAGTCGGGCAGCATGTTGGCCCAGTCGTAGCGCGACTGGCTGAAGTCGGCGCTCACCGTCGTGTTGTAGTACTTGACGAGATACTCGTTGCTCCCCTTGCCCTGGGCGGGCCACTGGTAGTAGTACATCATCTGCGCCACCGCCGTAGCCACGCATCCGCTGTATGGGTAACCGGTCTTGGCGTTGAAGGGGTGCGACTGTCCCCACTTGCTCTTCAGCAGCGGCTCTACGGTCTTGGTGTAGAGTGCGTTGCGGGTTCTGGGGCTGAGGGTCACCCGCCCCTCCTTGATTGCCTCGTAGGTCTGGCGGTAACCCTCTAAGAGCAGTTTGACGCAGGGGTTGGCTGTCAGCGTGTCGAGCGTGGTCTCCCTGCTGTAGGCCAGGATTTCTCCCATCTCGTCGTCGCCGGCAACGATGACAAATCCCTGTCCCCGCGCGTCGTTATATATATAATAAGGTGGGATGGGCGTCGCCGTGCGGCTCTGCGCCCTGGCTTTGGCGGCACAGTCGTCCAGCAGGGTAACCACTCTTCGGGCAATCCTGACAGCCTCCATCGGGCTGATGTCCTTGGCATGCGTCGCAGGGGCAATGGCCGCCAGCATGCTCACCACGGTAGCCACCACAGCCACAGCATGGCTGCGCCACACTGCAAGTCTAAGTATTCGTGCGATATCTTTCATTTCCATTGTTCTATATGTAGATTCAGACATAGGGCATTTGGTTTCAAAAGCATTGCGCTTGGCTTCGGAGGCATCGCGCTTGGTCTCATAATTATTGCGCTTGTCTTCAAAAGCGGTTGCAAAGATAATACTTTTTTGCTGATAAATAGCCGTTTCCGCCGTTTTTTCCATAATGCCACATAGATACATTTATTGGGTCATTTATTGGGCCATTTATTGGGCCATTGGGCTAACCGAGTATGGCATTGCTTTGAACAAGCTGGTTCAATTAAATCTGTATCGGTTCTGGTTACTCCCGTAGGTAGGGTCTCAAGCAACGCTTCTCATTCCAAGCATTTAATAATAGCGGAAACTCCGAATAGGGTTGTCTCCTCAGCCATTTTGCAGAATATATTATGCTTGTTGCCCACTTCAAGGTATCTCTCTTCTATCCCCACACATCCCTTCAGCCAGTCAGTAGTGGTGTCTTCAAATGTAGAGGCTGACAGCCTGCCCATCGGGTGACCATGAGTGATGACCGCGCAGGTAATGGGGGCTTGGGTATACAAACAAAAAAATCCTAACTGCTTGTTGATAAGCAATTAGGATTAGCGGGTGCGCCTGATAGGACTCGAACCTACACGACCTGAGCCACCAGATCCTAAGTCTGGCGCGTCTACCAATTCCGCCACAAGCGCAATAGCGGTGCAAAGTTACGATAAAAAAATGAGAAACGTGACGATGCGTGAGTTTTTATTTGCTGTCATTCAATTTTTTACGGGCTTCCTCGATGATGGTGTCGATGCCGCGCTGGAGGTCGCTGTCGGTAATGCTCACCACATGGTCGGGGGCTATGCCGTCTTCGGTGCTCTGGCGGTTGCGGTCGTAGATGGGGCAGGCAGAGAACCTCACGCTCCATCCGCAGGGCAGCTCGCTGCTGAAGGGCATGCCGCCTCCGCCACCGGTGTGGTCGCCCACGGTGATGACGCGTGGACAGCAGCGCATGTACTTGACAAACTCGTTGGCGGCGCTGAAGACGGTGCGGTTGGTGAGTACTGCCACCGGCTTGTGCCAGCGTATGCCGCGGCTCGGGCGCAACCGCTGCTCCTTCATGGCAGAGAAGTCGTTGTGGCCGCGGCCCGTCTTGTGCTGCACATATCCCACGAGGATGTCTTCGTCGGTAAAGCGGGCAGCCAGTTGTTCGGCGGCGCTTATCATTCCACCGGGGTTGCTGCGTATGTCGATGATGAGGGCGCGGCAGGTGAGCAGGTAGGCCATGATGTCGTCGAGGTTGCCTTCGCCGAAACCGTTGGCAAAGGTGGAGCAGCGCATATAGCCAATGTTGTCGTCGAGGATGCGGTAGCTGATGCCCGACGCGATGCGGTAGTCGGTGCCGAGATAGCGTCGGGAGAGTGTGTCGGAGAAATTGGAGGGATAGTCTTCGCGCCAACTCCAGTTGCGGCCGATGTCGAAGGTGGAGTAGAGATTGACATGGCCGTCGCGCAGTTCGCTGAGCATGTTGCAGAGCACTTCAAACTGCTGGTTCTCGCTCATGTGGTTGTCTATCTGGCGCGAGTAGCGCTGATAGACCTCGTTCCAGTCTACGCCCTTCTGACCGAAGAAGCAGTAGTGTTCGTCCATGATGCGCCATAGGGCTTCAAAGTTGCCGCTCGGCGAGTTGGTGTATTCGTCTTCATCTACGCAACTGGTCATGCTGATGGCGACAAGACATGCGAGGCATAGGCGGAACAAGAAAGAAAGGCGTGGAAGGGTCATGGCTGTTTAATCTTTTGGATACTGAACTTGCGCACCACACCGATGACAAACGCATGGGTGTAGATGTGTGACTTGAGGTGGTTGACGCTGGCTTGCTGGTAGTCGCCCAGATAGCCGGCGCGCAGGGTGGTGCCCCACAGGTTGTAATCGACGGTGAGCATCTGCCTCATCGACGGCGCGTTGCCTACCCAGGTGGGCACCACGTTGTGGTCGTAGTTGCCCTTGGAGAATATCTCGTAGTAGGACTGTCCGTAATTGGGCGAGAACATGACGCCGGCAACTGGCAGCCACACCTCGTATCTCACTGACAGCGGATGGCGCCAGTGCAGGGTGTAGGTGGCGGCGGCTGTGGGCGTAAGGTTGAGATAGGCTCTGGCCTGTGCGGGATTGTTGGAGTTGCGGGTGTTGTAGATGAAACCTATGTTGGCGTCGATGTTTCCACCCACGTCGAGTCGCAGGGTGCTTCCCTTGAAATGGAAATCGCATAGATGCCAGTGCCATCCGTACAGGAAATTGTAGCTGCCTGCCATCTCGCCACCGTAGCCGCTCTTGTTTTCAAGAAGAGAGAGGCTGCCCTGGTGGATGATTTCATGGAAGAGGCGCGTGGTGTCGGTCTTCTCGCGCAGGGTGTGTGAGATGTATCTCAGTTCGGTGCCCCTATAGTGGAGCGGGGAGAGATAGGTGTCGAGTACCTCGGCACCTCCAATGCCCACCATGCGGGCATTGGTGACTATGCGCTCGCCTTGTGCCCAAGCGATGGAGCAGGGCACGACTGCCAGAAGCGCCAGGAGGATGGTCTTAATTGTCGTCATTGGAGAAAAGGCTGAGTTGGCCGGTGATTTCGTCGATGACCTGCTGCTGGCTCTTGCCGGCATCGGGGTCCAGGTTGGTGTCGTCGGTGCTGTCGTCGGCGTCACTGGCAGTGGGCTCGGGCTCAGGCTGGCGGGTAGGCTCAAGCTCTTCTACCGTCTTGACCTTGTAGATGGTGAGTCGGCGGCCGTGGGCCTTGACCGAGCGGATGGTGGCGAAGTCGGCAACCTCGACCTCCAGCGGCGGCTGCTTGACATCGACGCCCTCGAAGGTAACCCTCAGACGGGGATAGGGCGTGTCGGTGAGCAGCACCATCTTGCTCTTGGGGTTTTCGCCCATGATGTTGAGCGGCTTGCGCGAGTATTCCAGCGCAAATCGCTTGATGTAGAGCAGACGGTTGTTGTCGGCATCATAGAGCACGGCGGTCCATATCTTCTCGGGATTCCACTTCTCGATGACGACGATGCCCTCGCTATAGTGGTTGTTGGCGTCGAAGTCGGTGAAGTAGTAGCTGTAGTCGTTGAGGATGACCAGTATACGGTCGTCGTCGCTGAACTCTCCGAGGTAGTTGCCCCGCTCTTCATAGTTGATGCGTCGCACATAGGGGTCGTACCACACCTTGCGTCCGCCCAGAGTGGAGTGGCCGCGGCTCTTGAGCGAGATGCGGTGAACGGGCTTCTTGGTGAGGATATTGCCTCGTGCCGTACGGTTCTTGATAAGTATTTCGGAGAAATCCTTTTCGAGGAATATATTGGCCTTCTTCTTGGCTGTACAGTCGGGTTCGAGCGTTATCTTTATCACTTCGGCCTCGCCGTTGGGGTTGGCAGTGAAGTACATGATGCGCGAACCCTCGGTGCCTTGGGTCAGGTCGTACTCGCGGTCACGGGTACAGCCGTTGACGAAGAAACGCTTGATGAAGCACATGCCCTTGCGGCCGTCGCGATAGACCACGTTGAAGATGGTGCGCACATCGTTCTTCTTGAACACCTGCGCCCAGATTACGTTCTTGCCCACGAAGAACTTGTCGGCCACCTTGACGATCTTGTATTTGCCGTCGCGGTAGAAGATGATGATGTCGTCTATCTTGGAGCAGTTGCACACAAACTCGTCTTTCTTGAGTCCGGTGCCCATGAAGCCGTCGCTGCGGTTGATGTAGAGCTTCTCGGTGGCCTCGATTACCTCGGTGGCTTCGATGGTGTCAAAGTTGCGTATCTCAGTGTGGCGTGGATGGTCGGCGCCATATTTCTCGATGATATACTCATACCAGTTGATGGTCACATCGGTCATGTGGGCCAGGTCGTGCTCTATCTCCTTGAGCTCTTTCTTGATACGCGCCAGCAGCTCGTCGGCCTTGTCCTTGCTGTATTTCAGAATGCGCTGCATCTTGATTTCGAGCAGACGCAGCAGGTCGTCGCGCGTGATGCTGCGCACCAGCTTCTTCTTGAATGGAGCGAACTTCTCATCAAGGAACTCCACCACGGCGTCCTGGTTGGGAGCCTGCTCGAAGCGGGTCTCCTTGTACATGCGTTCCTCGATGAAGATGCGCTCGAGCGAGATGAAGAACAGCTGCTCGAGCAGCTCGTTGCGGCGTATCTCCAGCTCCATCCTCAGCAGGTCTTTGGTGTGCTCGACCGAGTGGGTCAGCACGTCGCTGATGGTGAGGAAGCAGGGTTTGTTGTCCTTGATTACGCAGCAATTGGGCGAGATATTGGTCTCGCAGTCGGTGAAGGCATAGAGCGCGTCGATGGTCTTGTCGGGACTTGTGCCCGGCGCCAGGTGTATCAGTATCTCCACCTCGGCGGCGGTATTGTCGTCGATGCGGCGTATCTTGATTTTACCTTTCTCTATAGCCTTGGTGATGCTGTCTATCAGTGTCGATGTGGTCTTGGTGAAGGGGATGTCGCGTATGGCGAGCGTCTTGCCGTCTACCTGCTCTATCTTGGCTCTCACCTTGACCACTCCGCCTCTCAGTCCGTCGTTATATTTGGATACGTCTATCGAACCGCCGGTAGGGAAGTCGGGGTAGAGGGCAAACTTCTCGCCGCGCAGATAGGCTATGGCAGCCTGGCATATCTCGGTAAAGTTGTGGGGCAGAATCTTGGACGCCAGACCCACGGCTATACCTTCGGCTCCCTGGGCCAGCAGCAGCGGATACTTCACGGGCAGCGTGATAGGCTCCTTGTTGCGGCCGTCGTACGACAGTTGCCAGTCGGTGGTCTTGGGGTTGAACACCGTGTCGAGGGCAAACTTGGTAAGACGGGCTTCGATGTATCGTCCGGCAGCAGCACGGTCGCCGGTCAGTATGTTGCCCCAGTTGCCCTGGGTGTCGATGAGTAGCTCTTTCTGGCCCAGCTGCACCAGCGCATCGCTTATCGACGCGTCGCCGTGAGGGTGCAGCTTCATCGCCTCGCCCACCACGTTGGCTACCTTATTGTATCTGCCGTCGTCCATGCGCTTCATGGTGTGCAGTATGCGTCGCTGCACAGGCTTCAGACCGTCCTCGATATGGGGCACGGCACGTTCCAGGATTACGTAGCTGGCGTAATCCAGAAACCAGTTCTTGTACATTCCCGAAAGGTGATGCACGGCAGAAGCGTCGAAACGGTCGGCGGGGCGATAGTCGGAGTGCTGGTCGTTGTCCAGTATATCGTCTGTTTCCTCTTTGGTCTTGTCGTCGTCCATAGTTATTATCGTTTATTGCAGAAAGTATACAAAATTAGGAGTTTTTTTTGATTTATGCAACGAAAGAATGGCAAAATGCTTGATTTTTCATGATTATGATAGACACGCCGACCCCTGAAACCGAAGAGACGACAACCGGCAGGGCGCTGTGGGGCCCATCGTCGGCTGTCGTCTCTTCAGTAATGGAGTGTCTTGTATCGTTATTGCTTGTCAGCAGCGTCTTCCTTCTCCTTGGGCAGAATCAGATTGAGCACCACGGCCAGGAGGAATACCACAGCCACACAGTTGTCGGCAAATACCGTACGCACAATCTCAGGGAAGATGTTGAACATGTCTGTGGCCTGGGTGAAACCGAGTCCCACGCTCAGCGAGAGGCTCACGATAATCATGTTGCGCTGAGAGAATCCAGAGCGGGCCATCATGCCGAAACCGGCAAAGAGGATGCTGCCAAACATCATGATGGTGCAGCCTCCAAGTACGGCCTGGGGTATGGTGGTAAGCACATAGCCTATAGCCGGGAATATGCCGCCCACAATCATTACCACGGCACCCACGCCTATCGTGAAGCGGTTGACTACGCCCGACATGGCAGCCAGACCCACGTTCTGGCTGAACGAGGTGATGGGGGTACAGCCGAAGATTCCTGATACACTGCTCACAAAACCGTCGCAGCAGATGGCAGACCCCATCTCCTTCTGCTTGGGGTCGCGTCCGAGCGCGCTGTTGCAGAGTGCCGACGTGTCGCCTATCGTCTCTGTCGCCGAGACCAGATAGACCGCCGTCACCGAGAGTATCGCGCCGATGTTGAACTCAGGCGTAAAGGGCAGCAGCTTGGGTAGCGCCACAATCGATATATCGCTGAGTCCGCTGTAATCAATCATACCCATGAAAAGGGCGAGGATATAGCCCGCGATGAGGCCCATGAGTACCGACAGCGACCGCAGGAAACCCTTGGCAAACACCTGGCAGAGCAGACAGGCCAACAGCGTCACGCTGCCCACAATCCAGTTGTCCATGCTGCCGAAGTCTGCTGCGCCCAGTCCGCCGGCAAAGGAGTTGGCTCCCACCGGCAGCAGCGAGAAACCGATGGCTGTCACCACAGTGGCTGGCACGACATGCGGGATCAGTTTTATCCAGTATTTGGCGAAAAGTCCCAGCAGTCCTTCCAGCACGCCGCCCACAATCACCGCTCCGATGAGGGTGCCCATGCCATAGGCTGCGCCAATGCTGATGGCCAGCGAGAGGAAGGTGAAGGAAATACCCATCACGATGGGCAGCCGCGAACCTATCCGCCATACGGGGTAGAGCTGCACCAGCGTACCTATACCCGCTATTACCATACAGTTTTGTACGAGCACCGCACTGACTGATTTGTCCAACCCTATGGCGCTGGCAAGAATCATGATAGGCGCAATGTTGCTGACAAACATGGCCAGCACATGCTGAAGACCGAATGGGACTGCTTTGCCCAATGGCACTCTACCGTCAAGCTGATAGAGATTCTCTGTAGAATTTGTCATAACTATATCAGTATAAATAGAAATATCGCTTGATAACATTTCTTTCCGCTCCGTATCCATCCCACAGCCATAACTGCTTGCGCCGTCAAGCCCCAGGGTTGCCACAGAGATGCTACAAAGTTACAAAAAAACATTGACCCCCAATCCCTCAATCCCCATTTTTTCTTCTGCCATGCACAAAGGGGCGGGATTGGGCGCGGATATATACCTTATTATATATATAGGAGGCGTCACATCCGCTTTGCCATCCGCTGGTGGAGTCGCTTGGGGGAGAATGGCATCTCGTGTTGTCTGTTTCTACATCAAACCACAACTATGGTTCCGTTAGAGCCTGCCGTTACTAGTTGTATATCGTCCGTTTCCTGCATCAAACCACAACTATGCCGGAAAAGGTATTGGCAGTGGTAACGTTGTATATCGTCCGTTTCCTACATCAAACCACAACAGCAGCCACGATGTCTGCCACCAGCTGCTGGTTGTATATCGTCCGTTTCCTACATCAAACCACAACTGATGAACCAGATGAACCTGATGGCTGGCGTTGTATATCGTCCGTTTCCTACATCAAACCACAACACTATGCGTATTTAATCGTCCACAAATGTGTTGTATATCGTCCGTTTCCTACATCAAACTGACTATTCCTAAAATTAGTTGACAGAATTGGATGCGATTAACTAATTAGGTTTA
>ENA-ORRQ01002068-ORRQ01002068.1-human-gut-metagenome-genome-assembly--contig:-NODE-2068-length-13726-cov-6.911418_pt1 | contig 13726 bp, 10 predicted proteins | sample MGYA00242177_ERZ509138 | MGnify/ENA primary metagenome ERZ509138 (study PRJEB26280, sample SAMEA2338628) | human gut metagenome | biome: human gut; feature: human-associated habitat; material: faeces... | reverse complement strand
CACACCACCGTACGTGCCGTTCGGCATACGGCGGTTCCTATTTTGGGTACCATTCAAGATACGAACCCATTAAGGTACAATATCCTGCCTTTCGCAGGCTATCGTTATTTATCGCCACTTTCAATATGGGGCTAAGCGATACGCCAATACCCTTTGCGAGTGTTACCCCATTCACATGCCTTGTATTTTTCTATACCACATTTAATGAGGTTTGCCACCTTGGTCTTGGGTTTCTTCCAAGCTTTCCATATACACATGCGTATTCTCCGCCTTAACCACTCATCAGCATCAAGAAGAAAACGTTTCATATCGGCAAGATGATAGTATCCAATCCATCCACGTATGTACTCTTTCAGTTTCTGTTTCCTCTTGACGTATCCCCATCCGTTGCTACGATTCGTCAGCTCTTTGAGTCTTGTTTTCATCTTTGCTTTGGATTTCGGGTGTACTGTGAGGTGACATTTGCCTTTCATTACATAAAAGGAGTAGCCGAGATACTTAACTCCTTGGACATACGACACTACAGTCTTTTCCTTGTTGACTTTAAGATATAGAGTTCCCTCTATAAATCGGGTTATGGACTCTTTGACTCTTCTTGCTGCCCTTTTGGACTTACAGAATATCATCGAGTCATCGGCATACCGCACAAAAGGAAGTCCTCTGCATTCGAGTTCCTTGTCCAGCTCATTGAGCATAATATTACTTAACAATGGACTTAGTGGTCCTCCTTGGGGAGTTCCTTCCTCGCTCGATTCGAACAGACCTTTGTTCATTACACCGCTTCGGAGGTACTTGTGTATAAGGCTGACCACTCTGCCGTCTTTAATAGTACGGCTGAGGATTTCTATGAGTTTGCTGTGATTCACGGTATCAAAGAAGCGTTCAAGGTCAAGGTCTACTACGTATGTGTAGCCTGCATTGATTATCTCTTGAGCTCCTCTTACCGCGTCATGGCAGCCTCTTCTCGGGCGGAAGCCATAGCTCCTACTGGAGAATTGGTGCTCATAGATAGGACTCAGGACTTGGTTAATGGCTTGTTGCACCAAACGGTCTACCACGGTGGGGATTCCTAAAAGACGCATCTTGCCACTATCCTTGGGGATTTCTACCCTTTTCACGGGGTTCGGACGGTAAGAACCGTCAATCAAGGAACGGATGAGCGCATCTTTATTGGCCAACAGCCATAAGAACAATTGCTCACATGACATCTTGTCGATACCGCCACAGCCCTTGTTTCCAATCACTGCCTTATAGGCTCGATTAAGATTGGCAGGACTCGGGATTTGCTCGAAAAGGTGTTCCCTGTCGAATGGTACTTCCACGATGTTGTCTTCACACATCCACATGAAAGTCTGCACTCCCTCATACCATTCGGGTTCCGACCTATCTCTTTGAGGGCAGTCATTAACTTCGGATAATGTTTTCTGCATTCGTTCTTTCATTAGGTATGTTTCTATTACTATCGTTTAATTATTAGGTTCAGTCCTTCACAAACCTATCGGCTCGTTTGCTACTATGACTTCTGCTGACTTCTCACGGCAAGCTTTACTCCGCTGATTTCGATTTTTTTCTATTCTCATGCGTCCGTAAGACCTCCTCGGATAAGGGTATTAACTTTCCATCTTATGTCTGCTTCATCTACATTAACCGCTCCGAATAGCGATAGGGCTTTGGTTTGTTGGGCAACCTTACCCACGGTCACATGCCTTATATGAAGTTTCTGTTCGTCAGACCAGATGTTTGCCGCCAGCTTCCTTCAGATTCCACCTCACGATGGACACCCTTGCTTTTAGCTATATGATTCCCGCTATTAGGGCTCATTGGGGACTTGCACCCGTTAGCTAATACTCATGCCGAGCGTACCCATACGGATAATAAGCCGCAAATTCTGCGGTTAATTATCCGCATGAATATCTTAACAGCTTTAGCCTTAATTTCCAAATCATAAGAGACACCCATCAGTCGCCTATTTCCTCGCCGTCCATAGAAGTTAGTACAGACTCTCTTGAAAGTGAAAAGGTTTGGCGGCTATGCCGTTTCGGGCAGAATCTTCCTCTTTCAGAGCGTATTCAGCCCGAAAACCTTTTCCCTTTCACGTCTGTACAATGAACGCCGACGGCAGCGGAAACAAGCGACTGACGGAAAAGTCAGAAAATTAAAAAGTAAAACAGCATATAGATGGAAATTAAAATCACGTCCGATTCTATATGCTGTTCTCAGCACCTAAAGAAGGATATTTTTTAGAAATACAATAAAATGGGCAGGCGGTAAACTGCGCTCCCTCCAGAAAAATCAATCCGTTTTTTCTACGACCTGCCAGTGTCCACCTTTATCCGGTCCGACACGCTTGAGTATTCCTTCTGCCTTCATCTTGGCAATATGCTTTTCCACAGCTTTAGGGGTTATGCCTATCCGCTCGGCAAGGGCAGCTGCACTTAGTGAATTGTCTTGAGATAGCAGAGCAATAATTTTCTCCCTACTTTTCACCTTTTTCTTCCTACTTTCTGTCAGTTTCTCCCCACTCTCCGGAATATCTTCAATAGATTTACGATAAGTTTCAATGTCATAAGCAAGATTCTTCACCATAGTGGCAGTCATAAAATTCCGGAATATACTTAAATCTTCATTTTCCCGGGTTTCCACCAATGCTTTGATGTATTCCTCCTTATCATCCTTAAGGATTTTGGTCGGAATCAATCCAAACTCAAATTGAAGCATATTCATTACAAGACGTGCCATTCTGCCGTTACCATCAGCCCACGGATGTATAGTCACCAAATGATAATGGGTATCAAAACTGAGCTCGTATAATTGTGCAACACTTTTGCTTGCATAATTTTTTCGTTCTTGATTCAGCCAATTGCAAAATTCCGCGAGTTTTACCGGGACTTTACTGTAATTCATATACGATTTTCCTCCAACCCCTGCCGTAACATTCAACAGGCGTAAGTCTCCCTGTGCAGATGAGAAATCTCCCAATGCAGTCTTATACTCCTGTCCGGTATTTTTCATGACAAGAGCAGAGAGACTTTTCAATAAATCAATAGTGATATCAGTATGTGCATGAGCTAGTTTTATGGCAGTCTCATAAGCGTTTTTAAGATCAAGATTCATGTTCTGCTCCGTGATACTTTTCCCTTTCAGGCTGATTCCCTGGTCGAACATGATTTGATTTTCAAGCTCTGTTATAGTCGATCCCTCGATGGCCGTGGAATGAGTAATGAGTGAATACAGATAGAACTTGTCATAATCTATCTGCTTGTCTATTTCCAATTCCCGATAAAGGGAAATCAATTTTTCAAGTTCGGTTTGCATATTATCTTCTATTTTTCACAAATATATATTTTTCTCCCTACTTCTCATTATTTTCTCCCCACTTTATTTGCTTTTCTCCCTACCTTTTGCAATGAAACAAATAGAATCTGCATCACCCACCTGTTTGATAAGTGATACAGATTCCAATAGAGTGATACCGATTTTATTCATTAAGTCGGTACGCCTCCTTGTACCCTTTCATCAGTGTCTTTTCTATGTCGGAAGCCCGGTAGAGAATCTTGCCGCCTACCTGTGTGTAAGGCAGAATGCCGTTGTTGCGGTAGTCCTGCAAGGTCCTCCGGCTTACTTTCAGCAGGTATGCCACTTCCTTGTCCGTCAGCAGTTCATCGCCATAGGCAGATGGTTGCCGTTTTTCCAACAACTTTTCGAGCAAGGCCAGCAGCCTGTCGAAATTCGAGTGGAACGCCTTTACCCACTCGTGATCCTTTTCTCTGATTTCATTACTCATACGCGTTTGATATTGGTTTATACATTATTCTTGAAACTCACTCAAATGGTCTTGCCTTTCCAACGGGCTTCCTTGCGTTTGTCCTCCACGTTGCCGACTACCCGTTCCACATCGTCAGGACGGTAATAAGTCCGGTTTCCGATTTTTGTAAAGGCCAGCGTCCCGTTATCCCTCAAGGTCTGCAAGGTTCTCGGACTGATACGTAACCTGCGGCAGACCTCGTGGTTGTCCATCCATTCACCTGTTTCCTTTCCACCATGTTCACGGCACAGATTTTCCACCCGCTGCACGAAGCAATCCAGCTTGGCGGCAATCTCCTCGAAAGTCCTTTTTTCAAAGCTGATGATTTCCATTGTCTTCCTTATTTTCAGTTAAACATATATTCAAAATTCCGGAACAGAACAGGTCTTTTACAGCCGATATTCCATCATGTATCATCGTCCTATTCTCGGCAGGAAATGTGACCGTTTTATCTTGTTCCCACTGCAAATAAAAGCAGTAGAAATCACACTGCAATGGATTTTCTGACTGGTGACGATGCGTTGCCCGGAATGACATCATGTAACATATCAACTGCATACAATAAGCCTTCTTTATAGACAGAATCCGCTTGAACAATCCGGTATGGAATAATCACTCCGGCAAATCACGGCAGGCAACACCGATCGCCCAATCAATGCACTGCACAAGGTAACATAATTGCCACGGTATCTCCATTTGCTTGATTCTGTTTACTATACACATTTCCTTTGCTCACGACAACGAGTCAAGGTGCGCACCGAGACCAGTGAGTAAACCGATTAAAATCAAAAATGTATGGTAACAAAAAAGAAATTGACCAAAGAAGAATGGGAGGCCATGACAGGTACGGACATGTCATTCATACTCCCGTCAGATGGCAGCATTGAAACTGCCCTGGAATCATCCTTGAATGATATCGGGAAAGAGAAGTCAGAAGGAACGGTAGAACGGACCGACGCCACATCCGAGACCCGGCAACCGTCAACCGGAAAAGAGGAAGCTATTCTCTCGTCTCAGCGTCGTATAAGCAGCAGGCAAAGGAAGCTTTCTCTGGACGAATACCGGAAAGCCTTTCTTCAGGTCCCGAGAATCGAAGACCGCAAGCCCGTGTTCGTAAGCGGTGAGGTACGTGACAGGCTGGACGAGTTTGTCCGCAGGTTGGGAGGACGCAAAATGAGCGTTTCCGGACTGCTTGAAAACATCGCCCGGCAGCATCTTGAAATCTACTCGGAAGACTTCGAGCAGTGGCGAAAGCTGTGATATTTTCCGGAATGACAGACTTGTTTACTGACTCCAGTCATTACAGTATTCAGACAGTCAGTAGCCGACCTGAGGGGGTAACGGACAAAACTTCAGTTTTGGGAGTTAGCGAGGTTATCTTTCGGGCATCCCGAAAACCTCGCTCCACTCCCCAAGAGTGGAGGCAATCCGCTCCCGGTGGTCGCAGATTGTGAGAAAAAGAGCTATCAAAAATCAAACAGAGAAAATATGAATGACAGAAAGAAAAACAGACCGAGGGGACGCCCCAAAGTAAGCGTAGTGTGCAAACTCAGCAAAGCCGTTACAGTGAAATTCTCCAAGATAGATTATGAACGGTTGTGCCGACGCAGCAGACAGGCCAACCTCACGCTGGCAGAATTCCTCCGCGTATCAGCCTTTGAGACGACGATAACGGCCAGGCACTCTGTCGAGGAGACTGCCGTCATACGCAGCCTCACGGGTATGGCGAACAACCTGAACCAGCTGACCCGTCTGTCCCGTCAGGCCGGATTCCACCGTACCCAAAGGACGGTGACAGAACTCCTGCAGAAACTCAAGGAGATTATTGTCCGGTACAGGTACGGAGAAAGGAGGCCGTCATGATTGGCAAGATCAAGAAAGGGAAATCCTTCGGCGGCTGTATCCGCTACGTGATGGGCAAGGACAACGCGGAAATCATCGACTCAGACGGTGTACTGCTGGAAAATATCCGGGAAATAACGGACAGTTTCAACTACCAGCGTGAGCTTAATCCGAAGATAAAACAGCCTGTCGGGCACATCGCATTGAGCTTCAAACCGGAAGACAAGGCATTGCTGACGGATGAGTTTATGGCTAAAATAGCCCGGGAATATATGGAACTGATGGGGATAAAAAACACTCAGTTCATCCTGGTAAGGCATCATAACACGGACAATCCGCACTGCCACCTGGTCTATAACCGCATCGGGTATGACGGCAAGGTAATCTCTTCCCAAGGCGATTACAAACGTAACGAAATCGCCACAAAACTACTTAAGAACAAGTACGGGCTGACATACGCCGAGGACAAGGGCAAGACTAACGTGGAGAAACTCCATGCTTCGGAACGTGTAAAATACGAAATCTTCAATGCCGTCAAGGAGGCTTTGAAGCACTCCGGAACATGGAAAGAGTTCAACGATTATCTGCTTCGCCGGGGCATCAGGCTGGAATTTGTAAAGCGTACCCGAGAGATAAAAAGGCCGGAGGACATACAGGGAATCCGGTTCACCAAGGACGGGCAGACCTTCAAGGCTTCACAGATCAGCCGGGAGTTCAGCTTTGCCAGACTGAATGCCCGGCTGGGCTGGAAGACTTCGGAATCCCAACAGGAATCCGAACGTAAGGTGCAGCAAAGGATACCAGACGGAGGCCATCTTCTCGAAAGTACGGGACCGGGACTGTTCAGCCCGACAAGCGGCACCGCTCCCGAAGAGCCGTTATCTCAGGAAGAACTCTTGTGCAGACGCAGGAAAAAGAGACAAAAAAGGAAAGGTTTCGGATTGTAGTCCGTCCTTTCCCATTCAAATTATTCATGAACATTAAAATTTCAGGAATATGAAAATGGAAGAATGTATCGAGAGCATCTTCGGATGCCTGGAAAGAATCGAGGACAAAATCAACGGGTTGTCCGTCCCCTCGCCGGAAGGCAACAGCCCGACAGTTAATAATACACAGGATGAGTCCGTGCTGAATGAAGTCCGGAAAGGTCATGAGACATTTCGCAAATTGTTGGCTCGCGTATACGAAGGCCTTGCCGCCATCAAGAACGATATGGTTTCCATGGACAGGAAAAACTCGTCACAGGAAAGACTTGGACAGGTCTTGTCGGAAATGCATAATGAACAGCGGCAGAACCAGGAGAAAGTGGAAAACCTGTTTTGTGAGACCAATGACACAATCAGGAAGAATGCCGTCAAGACAAGCAACATCAACCATCATTTCAGCCTGAGCTTGGAATCCCCGTACATCCTTGGGAGTTTTTCCGTGATGTTCGCGGCAATCGTGGCCCTGTCCGTGGCGCTCTATTTTTCGACGAGAACAGATAACGCACAAGTCGATAATGATCTGAAGTACCGTTATGTCAAGATGAAAGGAGAGGCTACCCCCGAGCAACTCGTGGAACTTGAAAACCTCTTTGGACCGAACCGGGATAACGGACGGATAGAACAGATGCGTGAGGACGTGGAAGCCTACGAGGAAGCAGTACGGAGACAGGCCACCCTGACCGAGCAGGCACGGCTGAAAGAACAGGCCGCGAGAGAACTGGACAGTAAGGCGAAATCCATCAAGGACAAGTCTATTACGGACAAATCTAAAAAGTAAGCCCATGGCCAGTGTCAAAGTGAAATTCAGACCTTCCACCATAGAGGGAAAGGAAGGTACCATCTATTATCAGATTATCCAAAACCGTGTAATCCGTCAGTTAAAGACGGATTACCGGATATTTACAGATGAATGGAACGAAGCTGGAAGCTGTATCATTGTCGGCAGTTCGGAACGAAGCAATCTGCTCCTTTCCTTGCAGGAACGCATGGAATGGGACCTGAAGCGACTGGACATGATTATCCACCAACTGGATAACCGGAAAGCCGGATATACGGCAGATGATATTGTCGCTTCTTTCCAGAGCAATACAGAGGGACAGTCGCTTTTCAACTTCATGCAGGGCATCATAGTCCGTCTCAAACAGATGGGCAAGATACGCACGGCTGAAAACTATTCCTGTACTCTGAAAAGTTTCATGCAGTTCAGAGGGAACAGGGATGTTCTGCTGTCCGAAATTGATTCGGATTTGATGCAGCTTTATGAAGCCTACCTTCATGGGAAAGGGACCGTACGGAATACCAGTTCATTCTACATGCGTATCCTTCGGGCGGTATATAACCGTGCCCTGGAAAAGGAACTGATGGAACAGCGCAATCCTTTCAGGCATGTCTATACGGGAGTGGACAAGACCGTCAAGCGTGCCGTTCCCTTATCCGCCATCAAACGTATGAAGAATCTGGATCTGTCCTTACAGCCTAATCTGGAATTTGCAAGGGATATGTTCCTGTTCAGTTTCTATACCCGTGGCATGTCGTTCATAGATATGGCTCACCTGAAAAAGAAAGATCTTCAGAACGGCTTCTTATCGTATCGCAGACGAAAGACCGGGCAGCAGCTGGTCATCAGGTGGGAAAAATGCATGCAGGAGATTGTCGGGAAATACCCGGAAGACAATCTTAGTCCTTATCTTTTGCCGATATTGAAATATCCTTTTAAGGATACCCACAAACATTACAGGAATGTCATGTCCGGAATAAACCGGAACCTGAAAGAAATAGCCAGACTGACCGATATATCCGTTCCTCTAAGCATGTACTGTGCCCGTCATTCATGGGCAAGTGCAGCCAAAGGCAAGAACATTCCGATTTCGGTTATCAGTGAAGGAATGGGACATGATTCCGAGGCGACCACACAAATTTATCTGGCCTCATTGGACAATTCCGTAGTGGACAAAGCCAACGCACAAATTCTGAAAAGTTTGTAGGATTGGAGAACGTTTAGCAAAAGCATTCATTTCTTAGACAGAGGGACTCACTCTTGCGCAAAGTTATACATTTTATTGAAAATCCTGCAATTCCTGCCGTTGGATTTTCATCCGGAAGTCATTGAATTTCAACTGTTGTTTAACAATTCTACATATAATTCATCAGCAAATCAGCCTTATAGCCTGAAATCTCCCTCTGTCTAAGAAAGACGCAGACACCGGGACTTTCTCATCCCCTTTACGCACAGAAAGAAGATGGAGAAAACGACCGGAGAAGCCGACATACAGGAGAACAAGCTGAAAGAACTTTCACCCGACTTACTGAATACCTTGCTCAAAGATCATACAACGAGCAAGGAAGGAAAACAGTGTAACATATTCTGGGCTACTTCCGATTATGAACCGCTCGGCAATGGTTATGAATACGGGTCGCAGATTTTTCCGGGGCTGATAACCGGAGAGAACGGCCATGTAGTCATGCCCCGTGTCCTGAAACACAGGGATACCCAAAGCACACGTTCCAGGGAAATGGCGGAGGTATTTACTCCGTCCTGGATATGTAATGCCCAAAACAACCTTATTGATGAAGCCTGGTTTGGCAGAAAGGATGTATTTAACCATGAAGTGACATCTAAAGACGGTACACATTCATGGGAAATCAATCCGGATAAGATTGCTTTTCCTGAAGGCAGGACATGGAAAGACTATGTACAGGAAAACCGATTGGAAATCACCTGTGGAGAAGCTCCTTATCTGGTAAGCAGGTATGATACGACTACCGGAACATTCATTCCCGTGGAGAAACGTATCGGCCTGCTTGACCGTAAGCTCCGTATTGTCAGTGAGAATACTACGACAACGCGTGAATGGCTGGAGGCAGCCAAGGATGCTTACAGAAGCATCTATGCCTATGAATGGCAGGGTGACAGTCTTCTTCTTGCCCGTGAAGCACTTCTCTTATCCTTCATCGAATATTACCGGAACAAGTTCGGTAAAGATCCGCAAATTAAATCCATCAACCATATAGCCTATATCATCTCCTGGAATGTATGGCAGATGGACGGACTGAAAGGTGTCGTTCCGGACAGTTGTGGAGAACGTGTGCGAATGGAACCGGGCCTGTTCGGTACGATTGAAAGACGGGAACCGTGCGAGGGTTGTCTGAAAAATGACCTGACCAAGCACAACGGCATTTACTGCATTATCAAGGACTGGCGGGCTACAGACAAGGCAACAGGCAAAAAGGGGAAACGAATCCGATTTATCGACCTCATAAATGAAGAAACATGAGATTCACATCGTCCCTGAAACTAAAACTGATCTATGTGTTCCGTATCAATGATACGGCGCACCGTGGATGCCTGAAGATTGGCGAGGCAACCTGTGAGGATGAAAACGTGTTCGGTCTGTCTCCTAACAACAAGGCGCTCAATGAAGCGGCAAGAAAGCGTATCAACCAGTACACACAGACGGCAGGCATCGCATACGATCTGCTTTATACGGAACTGACTGTTTACAACCGTGGCGGACTCCGTTCATTCAACGACAAAGAGGTACACAATGTTCTGGAACGCTCCGGTATCAAAAAGAAAGTCTTCGATACAGTCAACAAAGCCAATGAATGGTTCATCACCAATCTGGAAACCGTCAAGCGTGCCATTGCAGCTGTCAAGGAAGGCCGGAGCTCCCTTTCATCAGCGGAAGTTACCCGGGAATATTCTCCGATTGTATTCCGGCCGGAACAACAGGAAGCCATCAACAAGACTAAAAAACAGTTCAGAAAAGGCAACCAGATGCTCTGGAACGCAAAGATGCGTTTCGGAAAGACTCTTTCTGCCCTGCAGGTTGTCAAGGATATGGAGTTTCAGCGTACCCTGATTCTGACTCATCGTCCTGTGGTGGATGCCGGATGGTTTGAGGATTTCGGTAAGATATTTTACGACCGCAAGGATTTTGCATACGGTTCCAAGAACAACGGGGATAGTTTTGCCAGTCTAGAACGGCGGGCAGAAAGCAACGGGCTTCATTATGTTTATTTTGCATCCATGCAGGATTTGCGCGGTTCCGAACTTGTGGGTGGCAACTTTGACAAGAATAACGAGGTGTTTGCTACCGATTGGGACCTGATTATCGTGGATGAAGCGCACGAAGGCACCCAGACCGAACTGGGTAAAGCGGTTATGGGAGAGCTGGTCAAGGAACAGACCAAAGTATTGCGCCTGTCAGGTACTCCATTCAACCTGCTGGATGATTTCAAAGAGGATGAAATCTATACCTGGGACTATGTGATGGAACAGCGGGCCAAGATGAGCTGGGACGAACTCCATTTTGGTGACCCCAATCCGTATGCCTCACTGCCAACACTCAATATCTATACTTACGATTTGGGACGGTTGCTTCATGAATTTGTTGATGAAGATGTCGCCTTTAATTTCAAGGAGTTTTTCAGGGTCAATGAATCCGGCAGTTTCTGTCATGAAAAAGACGTGCAGGCTTTTTTGAATCTTCTTACCAAGGAGGACAAGAACAGCCTTTATCCATATGCCAACGAGGAATACCGGAATATTTTCCGCCATACCCTCTGGATGGTGCCTGGTGTGAAAGAAGCACGGGCTCTGAGTGCCATGCTCCAGACACATCCGGTGTTCCAGTATTTCAAGGTGGTCAATGTTGCCGGTGACGGTGATCAGGATGAGGAAAGCCGTGATGCCCTGGAAGCCGTGAAACAGGCTATCGGAAAAGATCCGGATGCCACATGGACCATTACCCTTTCTTGCGGACGGCTGACGACCGGAGTGAGTGTAAAGGCATGGACTGCCGTATTCATGCTGTCCGGTTCCTATAATACAGCCGCATCCAGTTATATGCAGACCATCTTCCGCGTGCAGACACCGGCCACCATCAACGGACGGATGAAGGAGCAGTGCTACGTTTTTGATTTTGCTCCGGACCGTACCCTGAAAGTGATTGCCGAAACAGCCAAAATATCGTCCAAAGCCGGAAAAACTTCACAAAGCGACCGTAAGGCTATGGGTGAGTTTATCAATTTCTGTCCCATCATATCCATTGAGGGCTCACAGATGAACCGCTTTGATGTACCCCGTATGTTGGAACAGTTGAAACGGGTATATGTGGAACGTGTCGTCCGTAACGGGTTTGAGGACAACAGCCTTTATAACGATGAGCTGATGAAGCTGGATGATTTGGAACTACAGGAATTCGATGACCTGAAAAAGATTATCGGCCAAACCAAGGCTATGCCCAAGACCAACCAGGTGGACATCAACAATCAGGGACTGAACAAGGAATACGAGGAAAAGGAGAAGCTGGAGAAGAAACCCAAGAAGGAACTTACGGAGGAAGAATGGAAACGGCTGGAAGAACTGAAAAAGAAGACCAAGAACAGGGAAGCGGCCATTTCCATACTCCGTGGCATATCCATCCGTATGCCCCTGTTGATTTATGGTGCGGAACTGAGTGATGAGGATCTGGAAATCACGATTGATAATTTCGCCTCACTCATTGACCCGCAGTCATGGGAAGAGTTCATGCCCAAGGGAGTGACCAAACAGAAATTCAACAGTTTCAAAAAATACTATGATCCGGAAATCTTCTGTGCCGCTGGAAAACGAATCCGGGCGATGGCCCATGCTGCGGACAAACTGAGTATTGAGGAACGAATCGAACGAATTACGGACATCTTCAGTACTTTCCGTAATCCGGACAAGGAAACGGTGCTTACTCCGTGGCGCGTGGTAAACATGCACCTCGGCGACTGTCTGGGAGGTTATAACTTTTATGACACGGAGTATCAGAATGTGATTTCTGAACCACGGTTTATAGACAAAGGAGAAGTTACCTCAGAAGTTTTCTCCCCTGAATCCCGTATTCTGGAAATCAATTCCAAATCCGGTCTTTATCCACTCTATATGGCATACAGCATTTACCGGGCAAGGGTAAAGGCTTCTCTGTTCGCTGTAGAAACAGTAGAAGAGCAGCAGGCTGTATGGGACAAGGTCATAGCTGAGAACATCTTTGTTATCTGTAAGACTCCAATGGCGAAGAGTATTACTAAACGTACACTTTCCGGATTCCGTAAAGCTAAAGTGAATACAAGATATTTTGAAGATTTAATCAACCAGATTAAGAACAAACCGGAAAACTTTGTAGCCAAAGTTGCCAAAGGTCATTCTTACTGGAAAGCCATAGATAATGACAATATGAAATTTAATGCAATAGTAGGCAATCCGCCGTATCAGGTTATGGATGGAGGTGCTGGAGTAAGTGCAAAACCTGTTTATAACTTATTTGTTGAAATAGCTAAACTTATAAATCCAACATATATTTCCATGATTATGCCTTCTAGATGGTTTGCAGGAGGTAAAGGATTGGACTCATTTAGAGCGAATATGTTGTCTGATAAACGAATTCGTTATATTTTCGATTATATAAATGCAAAGGATTGTTTCCCAACATCAAGTATTGGTGGAGGTGTAAATTACATATTATGGGATGCTAATCACCATGGAGATTGTTCGATTACAACTATCCAAGGATTATTACGTGATACTGTATCACGCCCATTAGATCAGTTTGCAGTATTCATCCGCTATAATCCAGCTATCCATATAATTCAGAAATGTCAATCAGATAAAACCTTTGCCTCCATAGTAAGCACACGTAATCCATTTGGCTTATCATCAAATATTAGAGGCGATAAATCTGGAGATCTTCGTTTAATATCAAGCGAAGGGGTATCATGGCTTCCTAAAACTGCTGTTTTAGCTTCAAATCAACTACTTTCTAAATACAAGATTCTTATGAGCAAAGTAACAGCTGAACATGCCGGTGAACCTGATAAAAACGGCCAATTCAGAATCGTTTCAAGGACAGAAATTATAGGGCCAAATGATGTTTGTACAGATTCCTATTTGATTATTGGTGCTTCGGAAGATAAGTCTATTGTTGAAAATGAATATAAATATATTCAAACTCGTTTTGCCAGGTTTTTATTAATGCTAGCAGTATCTTCTATAAATCTTTCTTCTGATAAGTTCCAGTTCAGTAACCATTCTATATTCCGCCACGACAATTTTATCGGCTGGTTT
>ENA-ORRQ01002045-ORRQ01002045.1-human-gut-metagenome-genome-assembly--contig:-NODE-2045-length-13819-cov-4.942967_pt1 | contig 13819 bp, 9 predicted proteins | sample MGYA00242177_ERZ509138 | MGnify/ENA primary metagenome ERZ509138 (study PRJEB26280, sample SAMEA2338628) | human gut metagenome | biome: human gut; feature: human-associated habitat; material: faeces... | reverse complement strand
CGTGGGGCCGCTCGTGCCGCCCAGAGCGCCAAAGCAGCCCGTGCAGCACAGCAGACGGTTATGTCCCGCCAGGCGGCAAAGCGGGCCGGCAGTGCGGCGAAAAAGGCCGCCGCCAAAGTGGGGAACGCCCTGCGGGCCATCTATGCCGCCGCCAAGAGCCTGATCGCCGCTGCGGCTGCGGGAGGATCTGTCGTCCTTGCCCTGTTGGTCCTGATTTGTGTCGTCGGCCTGTTAATCGCCTCCCCCTTTGGTATCCTGTTCGCCAACGAGCCTGCTGACAGTACCTCTGTGGCGCTCAGTACGGCCATCGCCCAGATCAATGTGGAATACGCTGGTAAGCTGGAGGAACTGCAGGCCGGGGACTACGACCAGATTATCATAGACGGCGCCCCGCCGGACTGGCGGGAGATCGTGGCAGTGTTTGCGGTGAAAACCGCAGGGACCAATGACGGTGTGGATGTAGTCACCCTGGATGCAGACCGGGTAGCACGGCTGAAGGAGGTATTCTGGGAAATGACATCCCTCTCCTCCGCTGTGGAAACCATAGACCACCCGGACAGCGACCCGGACGACGGCGAGGACGACAGCTGGACGGAAACCATCCTGACCATCTCCGTCACGGGAAAGACCGTGGACGAGATGCGGGAACACTACGCCTTTACCGACGAACAGAACGACATGCTGGATGACCTGTTAGAGAACCTCGACCTGCTGGGCGGGGCCATTGGGAATCTGGCTGTGACGGAGGCCGACGCCAAGGAACTGCTTGCCTCGCTGCCGGCGGACCTGAGCGCCGAGCGCCGGGAGATCATAGAAACCGCATGCCAACTGGTGGGCAAAGTCAATTACTTCTGGGGCGGCAAGAGCCTCGTCCTCGGCTGGGACTCCCGCTGGGGGACTACCATGCAGGTCACGGCCCCCGGCAGTTCCAGCTCCGGCACCTACCGGCCCTACGGGATGGATTGCTCAGGGTATGTCGACTGGGTATTCTACAACGCCACGGGCGGCGAGTACATCATCGGCCACGGGGGAGGGGCATCGGCGCAGCACACCTACTGCACCACCATCTCTTGGGACGAGGCGCTGCCCGGCGATCTGGTATTTTACCCAGAGGACTCCCATGTGGGCATCGTAGGCGGCAGGGATGAGAGCGGCAATCTGCTCATCATCCACTGCGCCAGCGGATACAACAATGTGGTGATCACCGGCATCGAGGGCTTTACATCCATTGGCAGGCCGGTATACTTTTCGGACTAAAATCAGGAGGACCGCTGCGGGGAATGTATCCCCGCAGCGGCCCTCCTGCTCTATAAAGGTGAGAGGGATCTGCCCAGCGTTTCCTGGGCGGATCCCTCTTGCTTTTATGTATGCAGCCACGTGGCCATATCCCGCATCTTCTCCAGAACCTCCGCAGGCCCTTCGATACGGATGGCGCCGCCGAAGGTGAATACCCATGAGAAGAATGGTGGGGTAGGTGCCACATCCACAGTAGCCCGGAAGTGTTTGGTGTCCACCACCTCCGTGGCCACATCCTCGCCGAAGTGGTCTATGACATTTCGCATGGTGCGGTTCTCACACAGCAGCGTCACCCGCTGGGGCATGTCGTGATACATGCCAAAGATTTCCCGGATGTAGGACGCTGGGTCAAAGGACGGGTCTGCTGTGTAGGGGGCGTCGGTTTCTTGGATGGCCGTCATGCGGTCCACCCGGAACTGCGCCAGTTTGCCGTGCTTTTCCGACCAGCCCACGGCGTAGTAGAAGTCCCGGTTCCAGATGAGGGTGTAGGGGCTGAACCCATAGCGGTAGCCCTTATGTTTCAGGACCTTTTCCTTTTTCGGCGTGTACTCGAAATACTGGAAAGAGATGGCCCGCTGTTCGTGGATCGCCGTCTGGATGGCGTCGATGGCGTAATACACAGCCTCATTGTCCGGTTTAGCCGTGCCGTCCATGTAGATAGGACGGTTCAGGATCGCGGCGTTGTGCCGACTGGTGAGATGGCCCAGCTTCTCGATGAGGGCGGCGCTTTTCTTCTCCGTGATGAGGTGGGAAGACTCCACAGCGTCCACCAGCAGTTTCAGTTCCGGCAGCTCAAGCAGCCGGGAACCGACGAAGTAGCGGTTTTGCGTGCTTTTGATGCAGATGATGTCCAGGCCGAAGTCCATGAGCAGTTGGATATCGCTGTACACATTTTTCCGGGTGGTCTGGATGCCATGAGTCTCCCAAAAACGGAGAATATCCGCGCCAGTTGCGTAGTGGTGCTCATCTGTCTGCTTCAGGAGAAGTTGTAGCAATAGGAGAATTCGGGAGCGCGGATCGTTTTGCATATTGGTCATCCTCAATTTCGAAGACACTCTTGGTGTAATGAGTTCGATCTCCACAGGTTACATGAGTTGTTTCTTTAATTTTTGGAAACTCTCGTCGCTGATGACGTGCTCAATCCGGCAGGCATCTGCCTCTGCGGTTTTCGGATCCACGCCGGCGGCAATCAGACACTCGGTAAAGAAACGGTGCTTTTCGTAGATCTGTTCCGCCACTTCCCGGCCCACATCGGTCAGGTGCAGGAAATAGTCGCTGTCCATCGTCAGAAAACCTCCATCCCGCAGGGTCGCCACCGCATGGCTCACGCTGGGCTTTGACACCTCCATATGCCGGGCGACATCAACAGAGCGCACTGTTCCTTTCTGCATTTGGAGCACTAAAATTGCCTCTAAATAATCTTCACCCGATGTGGTGGCTTGCTGTTTTCTTTTCATATTTCCCTCTTAGGACGTTCATGTCGGTAAGGAAGACATTTGCTGTTTCTGCTGGAGTGCAACCAAATGCGCATACAACCCGCCTTTTTTAGCCAACTCGCTGGGAGTCCCCACTTCAGTCACTTTTCCTTTGTCCAAAACAACTATCTTGTCTGCATTTGCTATGGTCCTCATTCGATGCGCAATAACTATCACTGTCCTACCTTTTAATAACGCTGACAAGGCAGTTTGTACCATTGTTTCACTTTCTGCATCCATAGATGCAGTTGCTTCATCGAGAAGAATAACAGGAGCATTTTTTAGCAAGGCACGGGCAATAGAAATGCGCTGGCGCTCGCCACCGGATAATTTACTTCCGTTTTCCCCGATATTCGTGTCATAGCCTTGCGGTAAACGATCAATAAACTCATCACATTGGGCGGCCTTTGCTGCGGCTCTAACATCTTCGTCAGAAGCTCCGCTACGGCCAAGCCGTATATTTTCCATTACCGATTCGTCAAAAAGGGTGACATTCTGGAATACAATTGCATAGTTTTTTAACAATACTTCTGGTTCAACAGTTTTGACATCTATGCCTCCAAGTGTTATGAGTCCGGAATCGGCGTCCCAAAAACGCGCTGCTAATTTTGAAACTGTTGATTTTCCACTGCCAGATGGCCCGACTAAAGCAGTTATTTCGCCTTGCTTTGCTACAAAAGATACTCCTGTCAGAACTGGTTCCTCGTTATAAGAAAAGTAAACATCCTTGAACTCAATATCGCAGCCAATGTTATTGCAACAGTCTGAGCCGGTTTGTTCCTGTGTATTGTCTATCTGTTTCATCCGGCCAATGCTTACAAGTGCGGCAAAAACCTCCGCTAATAGCATGAAACAGTTGGTGAATGGATCATAGATTCGACCAGCGAAAAGAAGGAACAGTATGAGCATGGGAATAGAAAGCATACCTTCAATCACCAAGTTTCCCCCTATAAGCAAAACAGCAACTAAACCAAAGCGCAGGATGAACTGAGCAGCTGTTGTAGATGCTCCGGGGGCTAACTCATTTCGGAAGGAACAACGAATAACATTCTCTAACTTTTTATCAAGTTCATCCAAGTATACATCCGTTTTTGAGTATGCTTTTAATTCTTTTATAGTATCAATATATTCTTGTACTGCGTCATAGGCGCACCTTTTTGCCTCCAGATTTTCAAGTTCCGCCTTACTCTGTGCCTTACGAGCAAGAACAACAACAATTGAGGCAACTGGTACCGGGACAATAATACAAAGAGCCATCCTCCAGTCTAAAACTGCCAGCCCCACGGACATAATAACAAACATAAGAATTGTGCCTAACAACTGTGGAATCGCATTAGAAAATGTCCTTTCTAATGCTGTACAATCCCCCATAATAGTAGTTGTCAGATCGGCTAAATTTTTCTTTTCAAAGAATGACAGTGGAAGTTTTCTGAGTTTTTCAGCCAGCACAATTCTTCGGTTTGCACTTTCCTTATATGCAGCAGTGTATGTCAAATTGTATTGTACTAATTGGGCAATCGCGATCATGCCAAAAAGCACCAGGGTAATTCCGACAAAGAACGGAATATTCCGACCTACATTAACTTGAGTCCCCGCCGCTTTTTCTAAAAGCATCATTACTACCATCAACAACAAACTTGCTGGAATGATCTGTATCAAATTGGCGCAGGCAGTTGCTATAATTCCTTTCGCTAAATCTTTTGCGCCTTGATCGCTTAATGCAAACGCACGTTTTAGCATAGACAGCACCTCAACTTTCTATATGCCACTGCACCGTTTTGTTATAATTGTCCCACATTTTAGCATACTCGCCCTGATGCTTTATCAAATCAGAATGTGTTCCGCTTTCCGCTATCGCACCGTTTTTCATCACCAATATTTGGTCTGCATCCTGGACAGTCGAAAGCCGATGTGCAACCATAATAACCGTTTTATTCTTTATAAGTCCATCAAAGGCCTTCTGGATTTGATGCTCATTTTCGGGGTCAGCATATGCTGTCGCCTCATCTAAAACTACAATAGGAGCATCTTTTAAAATAGCGCGGGCAATAGAAATGCGCTGTGTTTCGCCCCCGGACAGGTATATACCTTGACTTCCAATAATTGTATCTATTCCGTTTGGAAGCTTTTTCAGTATGTCGTCGCACTGCGCCAGATGAGCTGCCTTTAGAACTTCCTCACGGGTTGCCGATGGTCTTCCGGCTCTTATGTTTTCTAATAGGCTATCCTTAAACAACTTGGGGTCTTGGAACACAAATGCCACCATTTTCATTAAATCACCCTGTGGGATTTCCCTGATGTCAACGCCGCCAATTTTTACTGCGCCATCCTGCACGTCATAGAACCGAGGGATCAGACTGGCCGCTGTGCTTTTACCTGACCCGGAGTGTCCCACAAGGGCCGTTATTGCTCCTGCTTTTGCCATAAAAGTGAGATGTGAAACTGCGGGGTGATCGGTATTATCATATGCAAATGTCACATCTTCAAAAGCGACCTCATATGTATCAGGATATTGGGGGATCGCTGGTTCTGGTTGCTGTTTAGAAGTTAAAATCATATCGATTCTACGCATAGACTCCTCTGCCTGCATTTTATAACTAGTCATATACATAATTTTATTAAGCATCACTGCGCATGCCGGAGAGAAAATCACGTAAAACAGAAAACTTTGAATAAAATCTCTGAGTGTCGGGGTCGTAAATCCAACTAGAAAGCCAATCGGAACCAGCACTAAAAAGGATGAGTTTACGATAGCATTAAATGCAACCATGCCTTTCTTGCAAGACATAGTATAAGCAAGTGCGTACTTTTTATAGGTCTCTATCGCATTATGAAATTTGGCGAACGACTTTACAGTTTGTCCGAACACCTTGACAACGGCGATTCCTCTAATATATTCAACAGCCTCATGGTTCATTGTTTCTTGAGCGTCTTGATAAATTCTCATAAACTCAGCACTATTCTTTCCCATGAGAGAGCTTTGCAGATAAAAGGCCATTCCATATAAGATAATAAGTGGAACTCCAATACGCCAGTCAAAAATGATCATAAAGCAAACACCAGCAATCAGGGTTACTTGGGCGCCTGTTAAATCTGGCAACTGATGTGCAATAAAGGTCTCCGTTTGAAAACTGTTTTCATCAATTATTTTACGCAATTTTCCGCTTGGATTGGCATTAAAATAGCCAATTGGCATATGAGCAAGGTGCCTTAATGCTGCCATCTGCAGGTTTTTTTGAATATGGAACGCAACGATATGAGAAGATAGCAAAGCCAAAAAGTAGAGTACTACTCCCACGAGTTCTAATCCTAATGCAAAAAGGCCCCAATTCAATAATGCTTGGCCATTCAATTGATCGCCTAAAAATACAGCGATAAGTTCTCTTGCCGCAAAATATACACAGATAAAAGGGCCTATAATAAACAACGCACTGATGCCGGAAAGGCAACGGGCAAAAGTCAAGAGGCCCCTGTATCTGCCGGCAAAACTGAGAATCCGCTTAATTCCTTTTGATTGATTGCTCACCAATATCTGGACTCCTTTCAACCGGCAGAGCAAATATATGGTTTAACATAACTTCTCTGTAATCTATTTGCAATATGTCGTTTCTCTTTCTACAAACGGCGTGCTATGTTTTGCATAGCACGCCGTTTGCAGAATGGGAAAATGCTCACTTTAATGTGATATTTTGTACAGCAGTAAAGTTTGCATCAGGCGGAAAATCGTAGTTTGCAATCTTATCACTATATACTGCAAGTTGGTGAGGATACACCAGAGGTGTAGTAAGGCACTGATCCGCCATCGTAGTCAAAATAATTCCATAAATCTCTTGGATTCGTTCCTCGTCAGTAGTAGATTCCAATTCTGTAATCAGATCGGCACCGCCCGGCAAGTATGCAGCGACCTGGGAGATAATTGGGTCCATGGCCATGCTGGGATCGATATTACCGATCGTATTGCCCGGATCATAGAAACCGCCTTGTGTTTTAAATAAGGTAAGGCCGTACTCTCCAGTTGTAATCATTGCATACCAGTCCATCATTTGTGCAGACTGCGGTGTAAGTTCGATTCCGATTTTCCCTAACTGGTCGCAGATATAAACAACCAAGTTATCATCAGAAGCGGAGCCTGCTTGGTACTGGAACGGAGAGGATAGTTTCTCACCGTCCTTTTCACGGATGCCATCGCCATCCGTATCAATGTATCCTGCTTCATCAAGCAATTGGTTTGCCCTGTCTATATCATAAGAGTATACGGTTTGCTCTACATCACAATAGGGTAGGGTCTTCGGGAAGAATGTATCTGCTTTTTCATACAGGCCGCCATAAATGCTCTCAGAAATTGCATCTTTGTCTAAGGCCAATGTAATGGCTTGGCGAACAACTTCATCACCGAACATAGAGCTACTTAAATTGTAACCAATATATCCGGTGCGGAAAGATTTGTCGTCAACCTTGGCGCCAAATCCCTCAGTGTTTTGCATTTCCACAAAACTTTCGTTGGAGACGTTCGTGATTCCTGCGACAAAATCAATCTCCCCGTTTTTCAATGCGAGAATTTTAGCATCATTGTCAGGAATGCTCTTGATAGAAAAACTCTCAACATCAGGTCTTTCACCCCAATAGTAGGGATTGCTCTCGAAATTCCAGGTCTGCCCGTCATTATCTCCAGCATACATATAGGGACCTGTACCATAGGTTGCAGTTTCAAAAGTATCCTTTTTCGTTAAATCATCATTAAGTTGTTCACTCGATACGATTCCGAATGGATTCGCCAAACACAGCTCCCGCAGCGCATTATAATAAGGTTGCGTCAGATGCATTTCAACAGTATAGTCATCAACGACCACTGCATCTTCAATAATTGTAGACAGGCGGCCATAGGTTCCATTGTATTGCCCCAAATTGATGGGAACGGCCAAAAGCGATTTGGCAACATCTTCCGCAGTCAGATCGCTACCATCAGAAAATTTCACATCATGCCGTAGATTGAATGTGTAGACCGTTCCATCTTCGCTAATTGTCCAATCCTCGGCCAGACCACCAACGTATTCTCCATCTTGATATTCTACAAGCACATCGTAGAAATTGCTAAGATAATATGTGATACCGAAGTTGCTTGCCGATACATCGGGCGTCATAATTGTATAGAAATTTTCAAATCCCCAACTTTCGGCCAAAGTGATGTGGTTGGTTTCCGTTTCCTCCACAACATCATTGCCCGAAGTAACAGGCGTTTCTGAGTTTTCGCCATTGTCGCCTGTACAGGCAACCAACGAAACCATCATGGCCGCAGCCATAAGAATCGTTGCAAGTCTTTTGAATTTCATCGCAAACTATCCTTTCATTTTATTTCTGCTATGATCAATTCCAACAATGATTATGTATCAGTAATTCCACTCGCATATAAAAGCGTCTTGCTGTATTCGCTTGTAAATACTGATATATCTCCAGAAAATTCAACCTGTTCAATCAAGGTGGAATTTCTCATAACCAAAATTACGTCAGCAATAACGACGGCTAACTCCATATCATGTGTAATAAATATAAGGGTAAATGCGAGTTTCCTCTGCAAGTCAACAATTTCTTCAATGATCTTCTTGCGTAAAGGAAGGTCAAAGCCATTTGTTGCCTCATCAAAAATTAGACACTTAGGTTCTGCTGCCAAGGCCCTTGCAATAGCGACTCGTTTTTGCTCGCCCCCAGATAATTCTGCGGGAAGACGCGAGTAGTATTCAACAGGCAAATTACATAAATCCATCAGATCATGACACCTTTTTTTGCGTTCTCCTTTGTCTAAATGAAAAAAACACAAAAGAGGTTCTTCGATTGATCTACCCACGGACATTTTAGGATCTAATGCAGATGAAGAGTCCTGTTGAATAATTTGGACTTCCTTGAAGTAATTTGTATGAACCTTGTGTTTACCGTAAACAGGCATCCCATCGACATAGATATTCCCCGTCGTAGGACGCTGGAGGCCCGCAATCATTCTGGCGAGTGTTGTCTTACCTGACCCTGACTCACCAACGATGGCATACCGTTCACCATCAATGAATTGGATTGAAACTGGGGAAACCGCCATGAATCCCTCTTTGGAAAACGGATTGCGGGCAAAAGTGCAACTTACATCTTTCGCCTCAATCATAGATAATCACCGCCTTTCCAACGTACAAGCACTAAGCAGATATTTTGTATATTCTTCTTTAGGTTCATTGAATATCTGCTCTGTTGTCCCTGCCTCGACCAACTGGCCATCATTCATTATTAAAATTCGATCCGCCATTGACGCCGCTCTTAAATCATGTGTAACAAATAAGATCGCCATGCCGCCACTGCATAACTGCCTAAGTAATTGCATCAATTCAATTCGGTTACAGGCATCTATTGCTGTAGTCGCTTCATCAGCAACCAATATAGTAGGCTGATTGATTAGTGCTGCTGCAATCATAATCCGCTGCAACATCCCACCTGAAAGGGCATCAGGGTAACTCTTCAGTATCCGTTTCAAATCATCAAGGCCCAACTGTTGTAGTGTGTTGCTCACTAATAGTTGTAATTCCTGCCGCGATATTTGGGGGTTATGTAAGTAACATGTTTTTTCTAATTGCCTTCCAATACGCAGCGATGGATTAAATGCTGTCATGGGGTTTTGCATAATATAGCATATTTCTTTACCGTAGATTGCCTGCAATCGTTTCTTTGAACAGTGCAGCAAGTTTTCCCCCCTATAAAGCACCTCACCTGAAATGGAATAATTAGAACTAAGTAAGCCCATAACGGCCTTGCATACCGTCGTTTTTCCTGCCCCAGAGCTGCCCACAATGGACAACATTTCTCCTCCATCTATTGAAAAAGAAATATCCTTTGCAATTTCTTCACCCGTTTTGAGAGTAATAGTGAGATCTCTGACGTCAAGAAACACTGATCTGGTCCTCCTTGCCAATAAAATCCCGAATACCTTCACCTAATAAATTAAAGCCCGCACAACAGATAATGAGGCATATGCCGGGATAAACAATTAGGGCGGGATTTGTATAAATGCTGTTTCGAGCGTCATTAAGCATGGCTCCCCACTCCGGAGTACCAGCAATAAGGCCCACACCCAAAAATGCAAAACTTGATACCGATAGAATTGCTGATGCTATTCCCGTGGTAAAATAGACAACAAACTGTGGCAATACATTCGGGATAATGTGGTGAAGTACGATCCGCATTGCAGATGCACCAGATACTCTTGCGGATTCTACATACCCCTTTCCACACTCGGTCTTTGCATAAGAACGCGCCATGCGTAAGAACCACGCAGACATAGAAATACCAATTGCAGTGATAATGCTCGCAACAGAATTGTTAATAACTGACACTAATGACATTGCTATTACTAAAAGCGGAAATGCCATAAATATATCGCACAACAATCGGATGACCTCATCTATTAGGCCACCTTTATAAGAAGTGTAGCATCCAATAAACAATGCAATCGCTGCTAGTACTATCAGCACAGGCACCGTAAGGCTTAGTGAATATCGCGCTCCGTAAATTAAGCGCGAAAGTTCACACCGCCCCATTTGATCGCATCCAAGAGGATACTCGGCTGATGGCGGGGCATTTTTTAGTGCAAGGTTTGTTGCATTTGGGTCATTTGGGGCAAGGAGGGGTGCAGTTATCGCAATACAAATAAATAACGCAATAAGCAAAACACCAATGACAATTTGTGGATGTTTCCTCATACACGTTTCCTCCTATACGCAGGGCAAATAATGCCCGAGAAGATGTCTGCTGCAGTATTAAAAAGAACAAATAGGATTGCGCAAATAAGTACCACACCCGATATTCCATATACATCCATACTTTCGCACGCTTCAGTTAAATAGTATCCAAGACCCTGAATGGAAAAGACAGTTTCTATCAGTGCAGAGGTTCCAAAAACTGATGCGCAATATTGTGCGAAAAGTGTTATGGCCGATGGAAATGCGTTCCTCAGGACCTCGCCGTATACAATTTTAGATGTGGAAAACCCCCTCGCTTTAGCGTAAGTAACATAGTCACTTTTTAATTCGTTTATTACAGCAGCGCGCAAAACTCTGATAGAAATACAAGCAATTGGAATGGCAATAGAAATAGATGGCAATATAAGGGATTTAATACTCCCGTCTGAAATCACACTAAATATCGGAATCTCAACTGCAAAAGCAATTAGCAGAATGAGTGCCAGCCAAAAACTCGGAACACATATACCAATTATGCAGATAACTCTTGTTGCATGGTCAAATGCTTTGTCTTTCCATATGACAGAAAACGCTGATATTAAAACGGTTAAAATAGCAACCCAGAGCATAGACATAATAACTAACATACATGTAACAGGAAGGGCATTTCTAATATTATCAATGACAGGCTTTCGATTGGTAATTGAAATACCCAAGTCCCCGGTAAGTAGTCCTTTTATATAATCTGCATATTGCTCAGAGAGTGTACCATCCAGGCCAAGTTCAACTCTCATTGCTTGGATTTGCTCTTCTGTTGCGAACAATGTAGTCTTTCTTACAAGCATTTCTGCCGGATCTGTACCGGTAAATATCTGCAAGCAAAAACTGAGAGTAACGACTCCCAAAGTCACAATTAGCAAGGTTATAATACGTTTTACAATTCGCGCACTGATCCCCATACTGAACAACTGATTTGCCCCCCATTCGCTCGAGGTTAGACATCGCTAACTAACACCCTTAAAAAGAACCGCTGAACGCGGCTCTTTTCACCATTCTCTAATTAACGTCAATTATGATAGCACAAGATCATATATTCGTCTATAACTGTTTAGGTCAAGTCTTAATCCATTTAGGTCACGAGTATTTCAAACGATATGCGATAGGAGTCATTTCGTATACTGATTTGAATGCCCCAGAAAACTTTCCTTGATTTTCATACCCTGCAAGACTGGCAATTTCACCCACACTCAATGTCGGCTCTGACCTAAGTAATTCCGCAGCAGCCTCCATCCGTTTCCTTTTCATAAACGTGCCTAGAGAAGCACCGGAAATTGACTTAAAGCAGCGTTTCATACTTGATTCCGAAACCCCATAAATCTCTGCTATCTCAGAAATATTTTTTTGTGTAAAAGGATTTTCAATAATATACTGATAGACCTGTTGAGTCCGCCGGGATACTTTCTCCGTAAACTGTTGGGGCGGCTCCACATAACTGTTATCCAGTTGGCTTAATAAAAGTAAGATTTCCAGGATTTTCAGCCAGTAATACGGCAATCTTATCTGGTTCTCAACGCTCAAGATCTCTGCAAAAATATGGTCGATTTTTTGTTTGGATTTTATTAAAAGAACACGTCCTTCCGGACATAGAGTTGTGCGGATTTTTTGCAAGTCTATATGCCACTTAGAGAATTCATTGTCGAGAGTCGTCTGGGCTGTTTCTAGCTCCAAGAGAATGGTTATACCTTTATATTTATTGAAAGGGATTCTTGAATTGACAATAACCCGTTTATCATGGTATAGGCCAGATATACTTAAATCCTTTTCACCCAAGAAGGTAATTCCGCCTCCGACCATTTCAACTTCGTGTCCGCCCTCAAGGCAATAATTTATTTCTAAAAAATCTTTTTGGACATTTAGTGGCTGATAGCAAGAACTTAGATTTAGATCATTAAAAGACAGTTGAATACCTGGCGCAATATTATAACAGTGCATTTTCCCAGACCCGCTCTCATCCTCGTATCGCCGGAGGGTATAAAACTGGCGGGGCGTATCATCTGTATAATAAAATGCTCTGAATTCCGGAATATCAACAACATCAGCCATACTTATTTGCCCTTTCTTGGAAATCGTGATTGACTAAAGAAAATGATAACGCAAGTGTATTCTAATTTCAACAAGGATATGTAATTGAAGTATAATTAAAAGCAGGACACATGCCACACGGTGTGTAGCATGTGTCCCAACTTACTGAACCTGGACGGTTTTAAATGATACCCTTATGCGGCCGGGCCCTTTGGCCCGGGGCGCTGGTTATCTTATGAAATCTCAGCAGCAGGGATTGGGATTGCAGCCGCAGTTGTTGCCGCAGCCACAGCCGCAGCCGTTGCCGCCCCAGCTGCCGTTGCCGCAGCAGCACCAAATGATGATCAGCAGAATGATGATCCAGCAGCAGTTGCCGCCGCCAAAGCCGTTATTGCACATACCGGAACCTCCTATGAAATCGTAGACCGACCGAACCGGTCTCAATCCATAGTATGCCGGACCGGCAAAGGGGTTCCGGTTTTATTTCCGGCCGCTGGTGACGAGTGCGTCGGCCGCCTGTTTCTCCCGCACGGTGAAGACGCCCTTGTCCATCAGCGTGTCTCCCAGTGTCTGCCTGCTGCCGGACACCGCGGCATCCAGCGCGTAGTAGGAGACGTATGCGAGATCCGCACGGAGGAACGTGCCGCCCTGCAGGGCGGCCAGCTCGCCCTCCGTGATGACGCCATTGGTCAAGGCATTGGTCAGTGTGCCGGAGAGGTCCTTGTTGTCCGCGGAGCTGTATCCCAGTGCCCGGAGGATGAACTCCATGTATTGGCTGGCTGTCACCGTCTGGCTGGGCCGGAAGGTGGTGGCGGAGTATCCGTTGGTGTAGCCCTTGCTGTACGCATAGCCCACGTACTGTTCCGCCTGGGAACCCGGCTGAATATCCGTAAAGGGAGTGGAGCCGGTGTAGGCCAGCGCATCATTCTCCTCGCCCAGGACGCGGATGAACATGATGAGGGCTTGCAGGCGGGTAGGGGCGACCTCCAGGTCATATCCATCTCCGTAGCCGGTGAAGCTGCCTTGAAACAGGTGCATGGTCTTGAGCGCGACAGCAATGGCGTTGTAGTCCGTGTTGGTGGAGTAGCTGAAGGCGTAGGGGCCCTGATAATCCACAACCGCCGTCTTGGAGGTGACGGTAAACACGGCGGTGGTTTCCTCAGCCACCAGATACCGGTGGCTGGCTGTAAGGGCACTGCCACTGGTAACGATGGTCCCTGTGGTGACATCCACCACAGCGCCGGAGTTGAACGT
>ENA-ORRQ01002043-ORRQ01002043.1-human-gut-metagenome-genome-assembly--contig:-NODE-2043-length-13826-cov-2.847070_pt1 | contig 13826 bp, 9 predicted proteins | sample MGYA00242177_ERZ509138 | MGnify/ENA primary metagenome ERZ509138 (study PRJEB26280, sample SAMEA2338628) | human gut metagenome | biome: human gut; feature: human-associated habitat; material: faeces... | reverse complement strand
TGAAAGGCTATATGGTTCCTCGTAAGGCAGGATGGGATACACACGGACTTCCTGTTGAACTTGAAGTTGAGAAAATGCTTGGACTTGACGGTAAGGAACAGATTGAAAAGTATGGTCTTGAACCGTTTATCGAGCATTGCAAGGAAAGTGTATGGAAATACAAAGGAATGTGGGAAGATTTTTCAGGTACAGTCGGATTCTGGGCTGACATGGATAACCCATATGTAACATACCACAATGATTTCATCGAATCAGAATGGTGGGCACTGAAAGAAATATGGAATAAGAAACTTTTATACAAGGGATTTAAGATTGTCCCATATTGTCCAAGATGCGGAACACCTCTTTCATCACATGAGGTAGCCCAGGGATATAAGGCAGTAAAAGAACGTTCCGCAGTTGTACGTTTTAAGGTTGTAGGTGAGGATGCATATTTCCTTGCATGGACAACAACACCTTGGACATTGCCAAGCAACGTGGCACTCTGCGTTAATCCTGACGAGACATACTGTAAGGTCAAGGCAGCAGACGGACGCACATATTATATGGCAGAAGCACTTCTTGACAAGGTCCTTTCAGGAATTGAGAGAGAAGAAGGAACTCCTGCTTACGAAGTTCTTGAGACATATAAAGGAAAAGATCTTGAATATAAAGAATATGAACCCCTTTATGCATGTGCCGGAGAAGCGGCTGCAAAGCAGCACAAGAAGGGACATTTTGTTACATGTGATACTTATGTAACTATGTCAGACGGTACAGGTATCGTTCATATTGCACCTGCATTCGGTGAAGACGATGCAAAGGTGGGACGTAAATATGACCTTCCTTTTGTACAGTTTGTAAATGGCAAGGGTGAATTAACGGAAGAGACTCCTTATGCCGGACTTTTCGTTAAAAAAGCAGACCCTGAAGTGTTAAAAGATCTTGATGCCGAGGGTAAGCTTTTTGATGCACCTAAGTTTGAACATGATTATCCATTCTGCTGGAGATGTGACACCCCTCTTATCTACTATGCAAGAGAATCATGGTTTATTAAGATGACAGCAGTTAAGGATGACCTTATCCGTAACAATAATACAATTAACTGGATTCCTGAGACTATCGGAACAGGACGTTTCGGAGCATGGCTTGAAAACGTACAGGACTGGGGTATCAGCCGTAACAGATATTGGGGCACACCTCTTAATATCTGGCAGTGTGACAAGTGCGGTAAGATGCATTCAATCGGAAGTATTGCAGAGCTTAAAGAACTTTCCGATAACTGCCCTGATGATATTGAGCTTCACAGACCATACATTGATGCAGTTACTTTCCCATGTGAATGTGGCGGCACAATGAAGAGAGTTCCTGAAGTAATTGACTGCTGGTTCGATTCGGGTGCAATGCCATTCGCACAGCATCATTATCCATTTGAAAACAAGGATCTTTTTGAAGCACAGTTCCCTGCAGACTTTATTTCAGAAGCTGTTGACCAGACAAGAGGATGGTTCTATTCATTACTTGCGGAATCAACACTTTTATTTAACAAAGCACCTTACAGGAATGTAATCGTTCTCGGACATGTACAGGATGAGAACGGACAGAAGATGAGTAAGTCAAAGGGTAATGCGGTAGATCCGTTTGATGCTTTACAGACTCACGGAGCAGATGCGATAAGATGGTATTTCTATTCTAATTCGGCACCATGGCTTCCTAACCGTTTCTACGACAAAGCAGTTACGGAAGGACAGAGAAAGTTCCTCGGAACAATCTGGAATACTTACGCATTTTTCGTACTTTATGCGAATATCGATAATTTTGACGCAACAAAATATAAGCTTGAATATGATAAATTATCTGTAATGGATAAGTGGATTCTTTCAAAGGTTAATTCACTTGTTAAATCAGTTGATGCCTATCTTAATGATTACAAGATTCCTGAAACAACAAGAGTTCTTGAAGAGTTCGTTGATGACCTTAGTAACTGGTATGTAAGACGTTCAAGAGAAAGATTCTGGGCAAAAGGAATGGAACAGGATAAAATCAATGCCTACATGACATTATATACATCCCTTGTAACACTTTGTAAGGTTGCCGCACCAATGATTCCTTTTATGACGGAAGAGATTTATCTCAACATCGTTGCCGGAATAGATAAGACAGCACCGGAAAGCATACATCTTTGTGATTTCCCTGTTGCCAACGAAGCATATATAGACAAAGAACTTGAAGCCAATATGGATGAAGTTTTACGAATCGTTGTTGTGGGAAGAGCATGTCGTAACGCAGCTAACATTAAGAACAGACAGCCTATAGGTAAGATGTACGTTAAGGCTGAAGCAGAACTTTCCGATTTCTACAAGGAAATCATTGAAGACGAACTTAATGTCAAAGAAGTGGAGTTTACAAATGATGTAAGAGCCTACAGCTCATACAGCTTCAAACCACAGCTTAAGACAGTAGGACCTAAGTATGGCAGACTCCTTGGAAAAATTAAGCAGGCATTATCGGAAGTTGACGGAAATACTGCGATGGATGAATTAAATGAAAAAGGACAGCTTACATTTGATTTTGACGGAGAGACAGTTGAACTTACAAAAGATGATTTATTAATTGAAATTGCACAGACAGAAGGCTTTGAGTCAGGTAATGACGGAGATATAACAGTTGTACTTGATACCAATCTTACGCCTGAACTCGTTGAGGAAGGATTTATGAGAGAAATCATAAGCAAGATCCAGACAATGAGAAAAGAAGCAGGATTTGAAGTCATGGATAAGATAACTGTATATTCCGACGGAAACGACAAGATTGCAGAGCTTATTTCAAAGAATGAAGACACGGTTAAAAATGATGTACTTGCTACGGAAATTGTCACTGGTAAAATTGAAGGCTATTCTAAAGAGTGGAATATCAATGGAGAGAATGTAACTTTCGGTGTTAAAAAGAATCAGTAACGGTACAAGGATGGAGTTTTAAATGAGTGAATTTGAATTTGACAAAGAAGAATTTAAAAAAAATGTAGTTAATGCTGTTAAGAGCAGATATCGTAAGACCATTGATGAAGCAGATAAACAGCAGGTATTTCAGGCAGTTGCTTATACGGTCAAGGATTATATAATTGACCGTTGGATTGCAACACATAAGGAATTCGAGAAACAGGACGCAAAGACAGTATATTATATGTCAATGGAATTCCTCATGGGCCGTGCACTCGGTAATAACATGATTAACCTTACATGCTATAAAGGTGTTAAGGAAGCTCTTGATGAACTTGGGTTTGATCTTAATGCCATTGAGGATGAAGAGCCTGATGCTGCACTGGGAAACGGAGGACTCGGAAGACTTGCAGCATGCTTTCTTGATTCGTTATCATCTCTCGGATACCCTGCTTACGGCTGTGGAATCAGATACAGATACGGAATGTTTGCACAGAAAATTGTAGACGGTTATCAGAAAGAAATTCCTGATGACTGGCTTCGTGACGGCAATCCATTTGAAATCAAGAGACCTGAATATGCGGTTACCGTAAAATTCGGCGGCTATGTAAGATCTTATACAGATGCAGACTATCATGAACATTACGTTCAGGAAGCATACCAGAGTGTAAGGGCAGTGCCTTATGACCTTCCTGTTGTAGGTTACAACAATAATGTTGTAAATACGTTAAGAATATGGGATGCGGAGCCAATCCAGCAGTTTAACCTGGATGAATTTGACAAAGGTGATTATCAGAAAGCGGTTGAGCAGGAAAATCTCGCAAAGAATATCTGTGAAGTCCTTTATCCTTGTGATGACCATTATGCAGGAAAGGAATTAAGACTTAAACAGCAGTATTTCTTCGTATCCGCAAGTGTACAGAGTGCAGTTGCCAAGTACAAAAAGAACCATGATGACATAAGGAAACTTCATGAAAAAGTATGTTTTCAGTTAAATGATACACATCCTACCGTAACAGTTGCGGAACTTATGAGAATACTTATGGATGAAAAGGGTCTTTCATGGGATGAAGCATGGGGCGTTACTACAAAATGCTGTGCTTACACTAACCATACAATCATGGCTGAAGCACTTGAAAAGTGGCCTATTGACCTTTTTCAGAAATTACTTCCAAGAATTTATCAGATTATAGAAGAAATCAACAGAAGATTTGTAAATGAAGTAAAACGTATGTATCCTGACAATCAGGAAAAAATCGCAAAAATGGCTATTTTATATGATGGACAGGTTAAAATGGCTAACCTTGCTATCGTTGCAGGATATTCTGTAAACGGTGTTGCGGAACTTCATACAGAAATTCTTGAAAAACAGGAACTTAAAGATTTCTATGAAATGATGCCTGAGAAATTTAATAACAAGACAAACGGTATTACACAGAGAAGATTCCTTCTCCACGGCAATCCATTGCTTGCAGACTGGGTAACAGACAAAATCGGCGACGGCTGGATAACAGATCTTTCAAAGATATCAGGGCTTGTGAAATACGCCGATGATGAAAAGAGCCGTAAAGAGTTCATGCAGATTAAGCGAGAGAACAAAGTACGTCTTGCAAAATATATCAAAGAACATAATGATATAGAAGTTAATCCGGATTCAATTTTTGACGTGCAGGTAAAACGACTTCACGAATATAAGAGACAGCTGCTTAACATTCTTCATGTTATGTACCTTTATAATAAGATAAAGGCTAACCCTGATATGGATTTTACACCAAGAACATTTATTTTCGGTGCTAAAGCAGCAGCAGGCTACAGAAGAGCCAAATTAACAATTAAACTTATCAATTCCGTTTCAGATGTTATTAATAACGATAAGTCTATTAACGGCAAACTTAAAGTTGTATTTATAGAGAACTACAGAGTATCCAATGCAGAAATTATTTTTGCTGCAGCAGATGTAAGCGAACAGATATCTACCGCAAGTAAGGAGGCATCGGGAACCGGCAATATGAAATTCATGTTAAACGGTGCCATGACACTCGGTACAATGGATGGTGCCAACGTTGAAATCGTTAAAGAAGTCGGTGAAGAAAATGCTGTTATATTCGGTCTTAGTGCAGACGAAGTAATAGAATATGAGCTGAACGGCGGATATAATCCTTTGGACATATACAATTCCGACGAAGAAATAAGAAGGGTGCTTAACCAGCTTGTAGACGGAACATATTCACCTGCTGACCATGAATTATTCAGGGATTTGTATAATGCACTTCTCTATGACGGATTGGCAGACCGATATTTTATATTAAAAGATTTCCGTTCCTACGCAGAAGCACAGGAAAAGATAGAAGCAAAATATCGTGATAAAGACGGATGGGCAAAATCGGTTATGCTTAATACCGCCCGTTCGGGAAAATTCTCATCAGACAGAACTATCGAAGAGTATGTAAGAGATATCTGGCATCTTGAAAAAGTTAAAGTAGAATTATAATCATAACAATTATAAGAACATAGTCTCATGAGTGGCACTTTTAAGCCATTTGTGGGACTTTTTCTTTTATTTTAAAATAAGATGTGTTACAATAACGGGAAAAGGCCTTGCAGGATCCAGGGCTGTGGGAGGAAATTATTTGAAGAAAAGGTTTATAATAATATTAGCCGTAATATCACTTGCTTTTTTTGTAATATCATATTTATTACCACAGAGAATAGGTGGTACAGATTATACAGGTGTATATACGGATGCAGGATTATATGGAACACAGGAAAATGTTGAAGTTAAAAAGACCGGCAACATCTATACACTTCGTATAAAACCGCTTACAGACGATGATGAATATGTTAATGTGGAGTTTTCTCCTGACAGACCGGGTGAAATGATTCAGATAGATGATTACAGCCGTTGCAGGGTATATATGTTTAATAATTCTATGTGTATTCAGAACTATAAACGGTATATCGGGGATTATACAAACGGTGAACTTGAAAATTCTTATTCTTCAGGTGAGTATGAATTATATAGTTTGGCCTATATGGTAAAAACCAATTCTACAGACCGGCAGAATAATAACTATATGAGATATGTGCTTCGTATAGTGGCAGTTATTATATTTGCCGTCCTGTCGTTTATTTTGATATTTAACAAAATAAAAGCTGCCCCCGTTATCGGTATGGCAGTAATGTCTGCTGTTATATTGACAGGTTTTGTATATGATTTTTCCGTAAAATTGTATGAAGGCAGATATGAAGCAGAGGACAGTATCACCAAAAGCTATTTAAATGATCTGGATGACGTAAACCGTTTATATTGCATGGATATCGTAAAGGCAGACAGAACCGGCAACAAATACTACATAGTTATGTTTAATACGAGCAGAAGTTTTCCGGACATATATGTTGCCCATACAAAAGACGGTGAGTTAATTACGGATACAGAAGTGGAATATGGATTTGCGGATTTTAATACATACAGAATTACAAGAAAATTCGGGAAATACCATATGTATTGGAAAGCCGGTGACGAATGGTTTACAATGAGAATAGACAAGAAATATGAGAAAGGTTTTGCGGTAAGACATATTACGGAATACATTGCAGCAGGACTTTTGGGAATATATTTCTTTATATTTATAAAATCAAGTAATAAAGCCAGAAAAGAAAAAGAAGAAGAAAAACAATACGGAATATTTGGCAGATACAGATGTACGGAGGTCAGCCATCTTAACGAAATTTATGAAGATTTTGCAAAACACCTCACAGAAAATGTAGCCGATACCGAAATAATCATAATGCCAGATTCTTTTGAAATATTCGGAAATAGATATGATAATGTAAAATATGAGTTTTTGGACAGTAAGAAACATTATGAAATACCTGAAATCAAAGGCAAAAAAACAGAGATTAAGATTGTATGTGGTGATGAGATTTTTTACTATGTGAAAACAGCTAAAGAAATATTGTTTGTAAATACTTTGAACGGCAATGTTCTTTTATTAATCAAAGCATTGCAGGAGGAAAAAAGCTATGGCAGCTGATAATTGCGAGATGTGCGGATATTTAGAGTACAATGAAGAGATGGAATATTATGAATGTACAATGAATCTTGATGAAGACGAGATGTATAATTTTATTACCGGCAACAGCAGGGAATGTCCGTATTTTCAATATAGAGATGAATACAGAGTTGTTAGAAAACAGATGTAATATTAATGGAGGATATTATGGCAATTAAAGGAACAGAATTATTTGTAAAAGCCCTTAGGGCAGAGGGGGTAGATACCGTATTCGGCTATCCCGGAGGAATGGCGATAGATTTATTTGATGCTTTATATTCGGCAAATGATATTGATGTAATTCTTCCAAGACACGAACAGGCACTTATACATGAGGCTGACGGTTATGCGAGGGCAACGGGAAAAGTCGGTGTATGCCTTGTAACCAGCGGCCCGGGTGCAACCAATCTTGTTACAGGTATTGCAACCGCCAATTTTGACAGTGTTCCCCTTGTGTGTTTTACAGGACAGGTATCAAGGGATTTAATTGGAAATGATGCTTTTCAGGAAGTAGACATCGTAGGTGTAACGAGAAATATATGTAAATATGCAGTTACTGTAAGAGACAGAAATGAACTTCCAACCATAATCAAGAAGGCTTTTTATATTGCAAGAACAGGAAAACCGGGTCCGGTTGTTATAGATATACCTAAGGATATACAGACAGCAATGGGTAATGAAGAATATCCGGAGGAAATTGCTATACGAGGCTACAAACCTGCCAGCGGGGTTCATGCCGGACAGATTAAAAAGGCAATGTCAATGCTTAAGAGTGCAAAAAAACCTGTTATTCTTGTAGGCGGCGGTGTGAGAATTGCAGGGGCCGAAGAAGTTCTTACAGAATTTGCCGAGAAGATGAATATTCCGGTTATTACAACAATAATGGGAAAAGGTGCGATGTCAAGCAATCACAGACTTTATGTGGGTAATATCGGAATGTATGGAAATTATGCTTCCAATATGGCTGTCAGCGAATGTGATGTTTTACTTGCCATCGGAGTAAGATTCAGTGACAGAATCACAGGAACAATCGAAGATTTTGCCAAAAATGCAAAGATTATCCATGTTGATATAGATACAGCCTCAATTTCAAGAAATATTGTAGTTAATATTCCTATTGTTGCCGATGCCAAACTTGCAATAGAAGAGATGCTTAAAAGCGCGGTTGAGGGTAAACATGATGCATGGATTGATAAACTCAGTGATTGGAAGGACAAAATGCCTATAACAATGAAGAATTATGAAGGCATGACCCCTGAAATGATTATAGATGCAATCAACCGTAAATTTCCTGAAGCTACAGTTACAACCGACGTAGGACAGAACCAGTTATGGACAACACAGTACCTCAAAATGGACGGCAGACGTAAATTCATAACATCCGGGGGTCTCGGCACAATGGGTTATGGACTTCCTGCAGCAATCGGAGCATACCTTGGACAGGAAAAAGGACCTGTTATCTGCATAAGCGGTGACGGTGGAGTACAGATGAATATTCAGGAGCTTGCGACGGCTTCACTTCTTGATGTTCCTGTCATACTCTGCATTATAAACAATACATATCTTGGTAATGTTAAGCAGATGCAGAAGATGTTTTATGATAAAAGATATTCAAGCACCTGTTTAAGGTACAGCAGAAGCTGTAACAGACAGTGCCGGATAGACGGAACCTGCACAGGCAAACAGTATGTACCGGATTTCGTAAAACTTGCCGAGAGTTACAATGCACTTGGAATCAGGGTTACGGATGAAAAAGATATTGATGAAGCCTTTGACAGGGCAGCAGCTAATGTAAACAGACCAACGGTTATTGAGTTTATGATAAGTTGTGAACTGGACGTATATCCGATGGTTCCGGGTGGAAAAGCATTAACGGATATGTTATTTGGTTAGGAGGCAGACATGGATAAACTTAAAAAAAGATGGATTTCAATATATGTAGAAAATGAAATAGGTGTACTTGCTAGAATTTCAGGACTTTTTTCCGGAAAATCCTACAATATTGATACACTTACCGTAGGAGTTACCGAGGACCCTACCATGTCAAGAATGACAATAGGAGTTACAAGTGATGATAAGACCTTTGAGCAGATAAAAAAACAGCTTAACAGAAGTGTTGAAGTTGTAAAGGTTATTGATTTTACGGATGCCAAGCTTCATATGAAGGAATTAATGTTTATCAAAATTAATTCCTGCAATGAAAAAGACAAAGCTGAAGCTTTCAGAATTGCGTCGGTATACGGCGTAACCGTAGAAGATTACAACCGTAATACGGTGCTTTTACAGTGTACACAGACAGAGGATAAGAATAATGACCTCATCACACTTTTAAGAGAGACTTTCGGTTACAGACTTGAAGTGGTAAGAGGCGGAGCCGTTGCCATTGAAGCCGTATCTTATTCTGACAGGTAATTACTTGAAAGTTTTGGAAAGACTGTTGGTATACCATATTGTAAAAAGCATGTATACAGCGGTTATTCCAAACCATACGGCGGTAATTGCTTTATGAATGTTAAAAAATCTGAGAATACTTAACGGAGTCCAGACGGATAATACAATCAGGTTAATTCTGAGAAGTATTTTGCCGTCAGGGGCTCCTTTTTTTATCTGTTTGACAGAAAGGGCAATCTGGGCTGCCAAAAGGATTGCCATAAGAACAGTAACTATAATTTCCATTAATTTTTTCCTTTACTGATTGCAGCAAATAATTGTCTGCTTAATTCTATTTCTTTCACATCACTGTTTAAAAATTCGATAGTCCCTTTTGAAACGGAATGGGAAACTATGCTATGCATGGTAAGCTGGTGTAAGGTTTCCCTTGCAGTTCCGTTGCCTCCGTCATAGACAGCGGGAGTGTATTGAAGTGCCTCAAGAATCTGTCTTTTAACAAAGGGATAGTGGGTACACCCGAGAACTACGGCATCCACGGGATTATCTATGTATTCGTGCAAAAGATTTTTAAGATAATCCATAAATTCCTGCGAATCTGTAAGTCCTTTTTCAACTGCCTCAACGATGCCGGGAGCTTCAAGCGTAAAAATATCGGCAAGGTCTTTATAGCGGGTCATCAGATTAAGAAATTTGGATTGATTCAACGTTATGTGAGTAGCCAGCACCAGAATACGCTTTCCGGGATTATCAAGAGCCGCAGGTTTAAGTGCAGGTTCAATGCCGATTACGGGAATCGCCGGGTACATATTACGGATTCTCGATACTGCGGCAACCGTTGCCGTATTGCAGGCAATTACAAGACATTTACAGCCTTTTGCTATAAGCATATCCGCTGTGTGGATTGTAAGTTCTGCTACTTTATCCAAAGGCTTTGTACCGTAAGGTGCATTAGCCGAATCACCAAAATATATAAAATTTTCATAAGGCATAAGCTTCACAAGCTCCGATAACACGCTTATTCCGCCAACGCCCGAATCAAAAACACCAACAGGTCTGGTATTAGGTTCCATTACAATAACTCCTAGATATATGATGTGAAAGTCCGAATTGCTCAATTGTGCAAGCACAATCGCAATTAAGACTTATTTATTAATGATGTATACGAATTGCTCCATTGCTGCGCAATTATCGCAATTCCGGGGCACCTCAAACTCCCATAAAATGCCATAATTAAAGCATTTTATTCCGTTTTCGGTGTCCGGCGTGTCAATAAGTCCGAATTGCTCATTTGTGCAGGCACAATCGCAATTAAGACTTATTGTATTAATGATGTATATGAATTGCTCCATTGCTACGCAATTATCGCAATTCCCGAGCACCTCAAACTCCCATAAAATGCTATGTTCAAAGCATTTTATTTCGTTTTCGGTGTTCGGCGTGTCAATAAGTCCGAATTGCTCATTTGTGCAAGCACAATCGCAATTAAGACTTATTGACACTTTATATCATACTATATTTTATTAAAAAAGTGAATAAAGCACTTTTTTTTGGTAATTATATGTGTAGATAAATTTCAAATTGTGTTTGCGGCACAGATGGAGGTAACAATGAATAAGAAAAGAAAAAAACCTGACGGAGAAAAAATTTTTTCCATCGTTGCAAGTCTTGCTATTGTTATTGCGCTTGTTGCGGGAATTATTTCCATAGTGAGAAGTAATACAAGACAGGATAAAAAAAAGAATTATATTGATTTGAATGTTGCGGAAAAAGAAACAACAACGGAACATAAAGAACCACAGACAACTGTTGAGAGGGTTACAGAAAAAATTGTAGAGATAGAGACAACCACAGAAGATACAAAACAGGTTGACGCACCGGTTATAAATGAAGATGATACGGAGGCTGTCAACGGCATAACATACTCCTTTAATGAAAACAGCGTAATTAAGTGGCCTTTGAAGGGGGACATTGTTCTCGGTTTTAATATGGATAATACAATTTATTTCCCAACGCTTGATGTATACAGATGCAATCCTGCAATTATGATAAATGCCACAGAGGGTGAAGATGTCAGGTCAGGAGTCAAAGGCGTTGTTACGCAGGTGTATTCTGACAATGAAACGGGTACCACAATGAAGATTTTGGCAGGCGACGGATATGAAATTACTTACGGACAGTTAAAAGATATAGCGGTTGGAATAGGTGATAACCTGGACGAAAATACAGTTATAGGTAAAGTTGCGGCACCAACCAAATATTATACCAAAGAGGGAAGTAACCTATATATGATGCTTACAAAGGACGGAATGGCTTTAGACCCAATGCTATTTCTTGAAGAAGAACAGTAAATAATCACACCCTTGACTGAAGATGTGGATATTCTGCAGTCAGGGGTATTTTTATTTAAAAAATAATGCAATATTTTATGATATATGGTACAATAATCAATAATTGTATGCGGAGGAATATGGATGAAAAGAATAGCTTATGTGTCGGATGCGTGGCACGGATATGTATCGTATGTTATGCCGAAAGCTTTGCTGGATTCATTTTCTGATTACGAGGAGGATGTAATCCTTTGTCACTTTAACAGCTTCGGAAGCTGGAGCAGGAATGAGAAAAATAACGCAGGAGAATATGGAATATATGATCTCCCTGATTTTACAGGTTTTGATGGAATTGTATTGGATATAAATACTATAGTAGATATGGCTCAGGTTGAGAAACTTGTGCGGGTTGTAAAATCCGCCAATATACCTACAATTACGATAGGATTTGAGGTTGAAGGATTTTATTATGCGGGAATAGATAATGAAAAGCCTATTTATGAGATAATGGAGCATTTATATAGTGTGCATGGCTGCAGGAGTTTTGTGTTTGCAGGAGGTCCGCTTTCTAATTGTGAAAATTCACTCCGTGTACAGGCGTATAACGAATATCTTGCATTAAGAGGTCTTAGCAATAAGGATAATCCTGTTCTCATAGGTAACTTTGATTTTATGACAGGCTGCAGGCATTTTGAGACAATTGTGGAAAAACATATCCCTATCCCGGATGCTTTTGTATGTACCAATGACAATATTGCGGCAGGAATCTGTGCAGAGGCAGAACAGTGGGGGTACCGCGTACCGGACGATTTTCTGGTGACGGGCTTTGATAATCTGGATAAGGCAGCCTATTTCCGTCCGCAGATTACGACTGTATTTCAGGACCGGGAGGAGATCGGAAAGCTTTGTGTGGATGTACTGCTCCGTATCTGGGAAGGAAAACCGGTGGAAGAACGCAACTATATTCCGGTTACCTGTATTTACGGAGAAAGCTGTGGCTGTCCGAATAACGGCATGGTAAATTACCGTGAATATATAAAGGAAAAGATTGTCGCAACGGTCAAAAAAGATGAGGATGATTCCCTTCTCGTGGAATTGGAAGCGCAGATGGCAAGGTGCAATGGTTTCCGGGAAATTTTTGAATATATTGTTGACTATTTCCAGAAACTGAGATGTGACGGGGTATATTTTGTGGTGGATCGCAAGCTGTTTGCGGCCGATGAGGATACGGATTTTCCGGTGGAAGGCTATGATGAAAAGAATCTTGTGGTGGCAGATGGATTTGAGAACCATAAGAGAATGGCATTTGCCAGTGTCGGGGAACTGAACCGCCATCTGGAAGAAACAGGAAGCCAGAATGCCTATCTGTTTACCCCGATTCATTTCCGGGAACAGTCGGTTGGCTATCTGGTAATGAAAAACGGACGATTTCTGTATGATAATCCATATTATTATGACATTCACAGCACGATTGTAAAGACACTGGAAACGCAGTTTAAGCAAAAACAGCTGGAGAATGCAGCAAATAAACTTCAGATGTTGTACAACCGGGACCCGCTGACCGGTATCTGTAACCGGATTGCGTATACGGACATTATCCGTCCGGCATTTGCAAAGTATCAGGAAAAGGGAATAGCATGTGCGCTTGTCTTTGTGGATGCGGATGATTTTAAATCTGTGAATGACACATATGGACATGAATTTGGAGATCAGGTACTGATAAGAATTGCACAGGTTCTTGAGGAAGAATGTCCGGAACAGGGATATGTATGCAGATACGGAGGCGATGAGTTCATCGGATTTTTCCCATATGCGACTTCCGAAAAGGCACAACAGTACACGGATCGTGTGCAGAGCCGGCTGACCAAGGAAAACATTATGATCAGTATCGGTGTAGAGCTGACGTTTGCGGGGGGAGAAGAGACTATAGATGAGTATCTGTCACTTGCCGATCAGAATATGTACCGCCAGAAACAAATGCGCAAAGAAAGCAGGAAAAATATCGATTGATAATAGATTGACAAATTTATCTTACCAATGTATAGTAACTTAGTAGGAATACTAAGCTTTAAATGCTGTACATTTTTTTAAGAAAGAAGAGATATATTATCATGAAGATTTCAACAAAAGGCAGATAT
>ENA-ORRQ01002033-ORRQ01002033.1-human-gut-metagenome-genome-assembly--contig:-NODE-2033-length-13886-cov-7.526282_pt1 | contig 13886 bp, 9 predicted proteins | sample MGYA00242177_ERZ509138 | MGnify/ENA primary metagenome ERZ509138 (study PRJEB26280, sample SAMEA2338628) | human gut metagenome | biome: human gut; feature: human-associated habitat; material: faeces... | reverse complement strand
ATCCTATGGATGACACACCCGCTGCCTCTATGTAGACTCTCTTATTACGGTTTCACCTCTTAGAGCTATCTCCTCTATCGGCTTGTCTGCATCGGCAAGATGCTCCAACAGCAGTCGGCACCCCTCCTGCGCCATCTTGGCGATGGGCTGTTCGACAGCCGTCAGCTGGGGATGTACCAGGGTGGCCAGGGTAGTACCCGACATGCAGCAGAGCGCCACATCGTCAGGGATGCGCAAGCCGTGCTTCTGGATGACGCTCTTGGCTCCCAGGACAGCGGTCTCCGTAAATCCGAAGACGGCGTCAAAAGGCACCCCCTTGGCCAGATACTGCTCCATCACCCAACTGCCCTCTTCGGCCGACAATGCCGGCAGCAGGACATCATGCGACTGGTACTCGACATGAAACTTCTCAAGCGCCTCACGATAACCTCTCAACCGTTCATAACTGTTGCGGATATAAGACGGACCGGGAATATGGATGATGTGCTTGTAACCCTTGCGCAGCAAAGCCTCAACCATGAAAAACGCCATGATATAATCGTCCATGCGTACCTGGGAAGCCCTGACCCTCTCCACGGTTCTGTCAAAAAACACGATGGGGATGCCTCGCTCTATCACCTTATTATATAGATCTACGTTGCGCTCCTTGTCACAGGCACTCATCAGGATGCCATCGACGCGCAGCTGCTCCATCATCAGGATATTCTCACGTTCCTGCTCGGGATTCTCATTGGAGATGGCTATCATCACCTTGTAGCCCTGTCTGCGCCGGATGGCCTGTGCCTCGTTGATAAATGTCATATAAAACGTAGTGATGATTTCGGGGATGATGATGCCGATGTTGTGGGTACTCTGCTGCCTGAGATGTACTGCCAGTTCGTTGCGATGATACCCCATCTGCTCAGCGGTTGCCAAAATCTTCTGCAGGGTTTCGGCCTTCACATTGCCGGTATCTCCCGAGAGGGCACGGGAGACGGTGGACTTGGAGATGCCCAACACCCTTGCAATATCCATAATGGTGACGTATTTTGCCATATCTCTTTGGGTCTTTTGTCTATGCGCTTGTAAAGATACTTATTCTCCATGAGAGCAACAACAAAATGCGGATCTTTTTGGGAACGGTTGCAGAAAATGGGAACGGTTGCGAGAACGGTTGTGGGAAAAAAGATGCTTTTTTTCTTGAATTGCCTGCGAATTCACGCTACCTTTACAGCGTGATAAGGGAAGAGCAGGTTCTCTCGGAGAGTACTACTTCCCAACGCCTAAGAATTAAAAACAATACACTACCCAAACCTAAAAAAGATGGAACAAGACAGTAAATGTCAAGCGAACTGTTCACAGATGGACGACTCGCAGAAAAACAATGCAGAGGGTAAAGTTCCCTTCATCAGCAAGCTCGCCTATGGCATGGGCGACGTGGGCTGCAACTTCAGTTGGATGTTTGTAGGCAACTTCCTCATGATATTCTACACAGACGTGTTTGGAATCAGCATGAGCGCTGTAGCCACCCTGATGCTTATATCCCGATTCTGGGATGCTATCAACGACCCAATCATCGGCGCACTCACCGACAAGACCCATACTCGCTGGGGACGATTCCGCCCATGGCTGCTCTTCGGAGCCCCTATCACGGCACTGGTGCTGATTCTCACCTTCTGGGCACACCCCGAATGGAGCCAGACCGCCAAGATCATCTACATGGCAGTGACCTACTGCATCCTGGTACTGGGCTATACCTGCGTCAACCTGCCTTATGGCACTCTCTGCGGAGCCATGACACAGGATATCGACGAGAGAGCCAAACTCAACACCAGCCGCTCGGTAAGCGCGATGATGGCCATCGGCGTAATCAACATCGTAACCGTGCCACTCATCAGCTGGTTTGGCGCCGGCGACACCAAATATGGCTATCTCGCCGTGGCTGTGCTCTATGGCATCATCTTCGCCGCCTGCCATCTGTTCTGTTTCCGCAAAACCAGAGAGGTGGTGGAGATACCTGTGGGTCAGAAGCTCCCGCTGAAGGTACAGCTCTGTGCCATGATGAAGAACAAGCCCTATCTGCTCGCCCTCTTAGGCCAGCTCCTCTTCGGTTTCATCCACTATGGACGCAACGCCGACATGCTCTACTATTTCACTTATGTAGAAGGTTCGGCCACGCTCTTTTCCTTCTATTCGATGGCCATCATCGTGCCAAGTATCATCGGTGCAACCTGCTTCCCCATGGTATTCAGAAAGACCGGCAATAAGGGTCTGGCTGCAGCCATCTTCGCCTTCCTCACCGGTGTCACGATGATCGCTCTGTACTTCTTCAGTCCCAACGGTAGCGCCATCATGTTCTACCTGTTCTCAGCATTGTCATGGTTCTTCTTCTCTGGATTCAACACTGCCATCTATGCCATCATCCCAGACTGCGTGGAATATGGTGAGTGGAAAACGGGCATCAGAAACGATGGATTCCAGTATGCCTTCATCTCTCTGGGCAACAAGATAGGCATGGCACTCGGCACATCGCTTCTCGCCATTGCCCTGGGCAGTGCAGGATATGTAAGCAACGCTGTGCAGAACCCGGAAGTGCTGAGCATCATGCACCACGCCTTCAGCACCATACCAGGAGTGTTATGGATCATCACCGCAGGGTGTCTCTGTCTATACAGACTCAACAAGAAACAATACAACCAGATCATGACAGAACTGGAAAACAAAAAGAAATAAAACTCCATCGGTCATCAGGCCGATGGGTGGGACAAGACAAACGAGAATTGCCCAATACACTAACATTAACGATAACAACCATAAAAAAACAATACAACTATGAGACAAGCAATATTGGTAGAACCCAAGCGAATCGAGTTTAAGGAAATAGCAGAACCCAAGGCAGCTGACCTGACAGCCCATCAGGTGCTCGTCAACATCAAGCGCATCGGCATCTGCGGCAGTGAGATACACTCTTACCACGGTCTCCACCCCGCCACATTCTATCCAGTGGTACAGGGACATGAGTACTCGGGAGTGGTAGTGGCTGTAGGCAGCGAGGTAACCGTATGCAGCCCTGGTGACCACATCACCGCCCGCCCACAGCTGGTCTGCGGCAAGTGCAACCCCTGTAAACGCGGACAGTATAATGTCTGCGAACATCTGCGTGTACAGGCATTCCAGGCTGACGGCGCAGCCCAGGACCTCTTCGTCGTAGACGATGACCGCGTAGCCAAGTTGCCCGAAGGGATGAGCCTCGACTATGGAGCCATGATAGAACCTGCCGCCGTAGGCGCCCATGCCAGCAACCGCACCGAGGTGAAAGGCAAGAATGTAGTGGTGAGCGGTGCTGGAACCATCGGCAACCTCATCGCCCAGTTCTGTATCGCCCGTGGCGCCAAGAACGTACTGATCACCGACGTGAGCGACCTGCGTCTGGACAAAGCCCGCGAGTGTGGCATCGAGCATACGCTCAACATCACCAAGAAGCCCCTCAAGGCAGCTGCCCAAGAACTCTTCGGCGAAGAAGGCTATCAGGTAGGCTTTGAAGTGGCTGGCGTAGAGGTTTCTATCCGCTCGCTGATGGAGACCATCGAGAAGGGCAGCGACATCGTGGTCGTGGCTGTCTTTGCCAAAGACCCAGCTCTTAGCATGTTTCACCTAGGCGAACACGAACTGCGCCTGATCGGATCGATGATGTACCGCCACGAGGATTATCTCACCGCCATCGACTATGTGAGCAAAGGCATCGTCAACCTCAAGCCTCTCATAAGCAACCGTTTCGCCTTTGAGGAATATGATGACGCATACAGATTCATCGACAGCCATCGCGAGACGAGTATGAAGGTTATCATCGACTTAGACCAGAAACCACAAGAGAAGAAATAGCAGACAGGCAAGAAGAGACAGTCTGCACACCATTGGCAGATACAGAGAAAGTATGTACTGACGTGTGCAGACTGTCCAAAAGATTGGACCGTAGCAATGGGCACCGCCAGAAAGATGCCCACGCTACGGAAGACAGACAATATATCCAGCAATCTAAAACTAAAGACGACAATGGAAAAGAAACAATCAGTAATAGGTATCGGCGAAGCTCTCTTTGACATGCTGCCAAGTGGAAAGAAACTCGGTGGCGCTCCAGCCAACTTCGCCTATCATGTCTCTCAGTTTGGGCTCGACAGTTGGGCTGTCAGCGCAATGGGTGATGACGAGTTGGGCAAGGAACTGGAAAAGGAACTCGACGACCACCATCTCAACTATGAGATAGAAAAGATAGACTACCCTACCGGCACCGTACAGGTGACGCTCGACGCCAATGGAATACCCTGCTATGACATCAAGGAAGGAGCAGCCTGGGACAATATACCCTATACCCCCGCCCTGGACAGATTGGCCAAGAACTGCACCGCCGTCTGCTATGGCTCGCTGGCCCAGCGCAACGAGGTGTCACGCAATACCATCTACCGATTTCTCGACAATATGCCTGAAGAGAAAGAAACTCTCAAAATCTTTGACATCAATCTGCGTCAAGGATTCTATAACAAGGAGATTATCACCGAGAGCATCAAACGATGCAATATCCTCAAGATCAACGACGAGGAACTGATCACCGTAAGCCGCCTCTTCGGCTATCCAGGCATAGACCTGGAGAACAAATGCTGGCTTCTCCTGGGCAAATACAACTTGAAGATGCTCATCCTGACCTGTGGCGTAAACGGCAGCTACGTATTTACACCAGGCGAGATATCATTTATCGAGACACCCAGAGTGGAAGTGGCTGACACCGTGGGCGCCGGCGATTCGTTCACAGGCGCATTTGTGGCAAGCATCCTGAAGGGCAAGAACGTAAGGGAAGCCCACGAACTGGCGGTGAAGGTATCGGCATATGTCTGCACACAGCATGGTGCCATGCCTGTATTGCCCGAAGAATATACCAGATGACACCTCTTCTGCCCCATAGCGGCTGAAAGCGGCCGTGACATTGGGGCAGAATCAGCATGTGTACCGCTGGACTCGGACACACGCAGAGCAGGAAGCGTTATGAGCACTTGTTATGCCAACGACAACCGGGCTTCTGCATTTCCTGTTCGTCAAAGGTTGTGATTAGTTAGGATATTAGTACTTTTGTACATCCAATAAAGATTATTCCGTTGTGAAGACTAATCGGACGGGGGCATTATTTACATTGCTCTCGTCCTTCTTTTTATAATTCAATCTCAGAAACAGAAAAACAGAATTGCTAAATATAATAAAAGATATACAGCCGCACCTATTCCACCCATTCCTTCTCCCATCGCACACTTCAGCTAAAGAAAAAAGTGGGGAGATGGGGATTGGGGGTCAATGTTTTTTTGTAACTTTGCAGCACATCCGTGGCTGCCCTGTGGCTTTGCGATGGTACATCAAGCCCACGACCTGGGCATCATCAGTCGCGAGCACTACGACTGGTGGTATGACGAGATGATAAAGAAAAATCCACGAGAAGAAGGATGGGGGCAATATGACATTGCCGAAACCATAGGCAGGGAAAAACGTATCAAGTCTATCGCCGAAAAGAGTATACCGAGAACCCAATAACAATCAACTAACACATACAACTATGAAACATCTATTATGTACATTGCTGCTGACATTGACAGTATGCCTCTGCTCAGCCCAGACCGAACACATGAAGTTTAAGGGCATCCCTATGGAAGGAACCCTGCAGTCGTTTACCCTCAAACTCAAGGCCAAAGGATATGTACCCTTAGGCACCGAAGACGGCGTATCGGTGCTGAAAGGCGAATTTGCCGGTTACAAGAATTGCCATATCTATGCCGTGGCCGACAAGAGCGGCATGATATGTCGCGTCTGCGTAGAGTTCCCCAAAATGGACAAGTGGAGTGACCTCGAAAGCTGCTACTCCAGCTATAAGGACATGCTCACCGAGAAATACGGCGAGCCCAAAGTATGTGTGGAGGAATTTCAAAACAAGTATGCAGATGACGACAACAGCCGCATGTACGAAGTTCAGTTTGACCGCTGCAAATACCACAGCACCTTTGCCTGCAAGAACGGAGATATAACCCTCGAGATAACCCATCAGAAATTCGACTGCTTCGTGCAGCTCAGCTACTACGACAAAGCCAACCAGGACAAGCTGAGACAAAACATTATGGAGGATTTATAAAGTCAAGAGGGCTAAAAACAAAAAAACTCCCACCGAAGCGGGAGTATAGGTTTTACCCTTCGGCATTACTGCCTTATTGTGATAAGATGTAGGAATCTTATTCTCTGCTGCAAATATATAACAAATAATTTGTTCAAACAAACAATTTTCTGTATTTTTACCGAAAATAACTAAGAAAACATCATTATAACTCATTATGGCACGAATTCTTGGCATAGACACCGGCACCAACAGCCTCGGCTGGGCCATCGTAGATAAGGACGAGAAGGGCTACCATCTGATAGACCGCGGTGTTAACATCTTCCAGGAAGGTGTAAAGATTGACAAAGGTATAGAATCATCAAAAGCCTCAGAACGCACGCTGCACAAGAGTACCCGCGTACGCTATTACCGCATCAAGCTGCGCAAAATAAACCTGCTGCGTATACTGAGTGACAATCATCTCTGCCCTCCACTCTCACATGAAGAGCTGAGAGACTGGCGCCTCAAAAAGATATATCCCAAAACCGAACTTTTCATGCAATGGCAAACCACCGATGACGCAGCTGGAAAGAATCCCTATGCATGCAGACACAGATGTCTGCACGAAGTGCTGGATATGGACAAGCTGACAGACCGCTACGAACTTGGTCGCGCCTTCTACCACATCATCCAACGCAGAGGTTTTCTGAGCAACCGCAAAGAACAGGACTCTGATGACAGTGGCAAGGTGAAGGAAGGCATCAGCGACCTTACCAAAGAGATGGAGAAAGCCGGCTGCGAATATCTCGGCGACTACTTCTATACATTATATAATAATAAGGAGAAGATACGCAATCATTATACTGCCCGTATAGAGCATTACCATGCCGAGTTTAAGGCTATCTGTGAGAAGCAGAGGCTCCCTGAAGACCTCGCGCAGCAGATAGAAAAATCCATATTCAACCAGCGCCCACTGAAATCCCAAAAGAAGCAGGTAGGCAAATGTGTCTTTGAAAAGAACAAGGCTAAATGTCCGGTGTCTCATCCTAAATATGAAGAATTCAGGATGCTGGCGTTTATCAACAATATCAAGATAAAGACACCCGAAGACGCAACGCTGCGCCCACTCAATGCGGAAGAACGGGAAAAAATCATGCCCCTGTTCTACAGGAAGTCAAAAGCGAATTTCGACTTTGAGGATATTGCCAAGAAACTTGCCCCCAAGAAGATGTATGGCTGCATCAAGAAAAGCAAAGATGCCGAAATGCCATATTTGTTCAATTACGATATGGACACCTCTGTTACCGGCTGTCCCGTAACTGCCAGCCTAAAAGACATATTCGGTGATGACTGGGAAAAAGGCATCCGCGAGGTATATACATTGGGCGAAGGCAAGAGCGGAAGCCAGATAATAAATGACGTATGGCATGCGCTGTTTTTCTATTCAGACACCGACAAGCTGAAAGAGTTTGCCCAAAAGCGGCTGCAACTCGACGAAGAGGATGCAAAGAAATTCAGCACCATCAAGATACCGTCTGCCTATGCCTCGCTCAGTCTGAAAGCCATCCTCAAGATTCTTCCTTTCCTGCGTAGAGGTCTGCTCTATTCGCATGCCGTATTCTTGGCTAATATGGGGAAGGTCGTGCCTCAGTATATATGGGAATTGCCGGAAACCAGAGAAGGTGCAATAGAGAACGTCATCAATGAGATAAATAGATATGACGCCCGCACAGACTCACGAACGCTGGAGGTCTGCATCAAAGACTATCTGAAGCAGCAGTATGGTGCGACGGATGACGCGCTGAAGGAACTGTATCATCCCTCGATGACTGAAACCTACGCACGGGTCATGCCCAACGAACTGGGCGAATACCGCTTGGGGTCTCCTCGTCTGGACAGCGTACGCAACCCTATGGCTATGCGCTCGATGTTCAGACTGCGCAAACTGATAAACCGCCTTCTGGCGGAAGGGAAAATAGATGCCGACACCACTATACATATCGAGTTTGCGCGCGAACTGAACGATGCCAACAAGCGGGCTGCCCTGCACGACTACCAACGCGAGAACCAAAATGAGAAGGATAAGGCACGCAAAGCCATCATCGACTTGTACAAAGAGGAAACGGGATTAGAAATCGTGCCGAATGATAAAGACATACTGAAATATATGCTGTGGGAAGAGCAAAAGCACATTTGCCTCTATACCGGAGACAACATCTCGGTAGCCAGCTTCATCGGCGCCAATCCCAAGTATGACATCGAGCACACCATACCACGCAGTGTGGGCGGAGACAGCACGCGTATGAACCTGACACTCTGTGACTGCAGATTCAATCGCGAGACCAAGAAGACCAAGTTGCCTTCAGAATTGCCCAATCACGAAGAAATCCTCTCCCTAATATCCGGATGGAAAAGGGAATATGAAGAGCTGGAGACCAAAATACGCAAGAACAAACGCACCACCAAGGGTTGCAGTACTAAAGAGCAAAGAGACAGGATGATACGCAAGCGCCGCCTATTCGAGATAAAACGCGACTACTGGAAAGGCAAGTATATGAGGTTTACCATGAAGGAAGTTCCCGAAGGCTTCAGCCGCAGACAAGGAGCAGACATCAGCATCATTTCCAAATATGCACGCCTGTATCTGCAGTCATTGTTCCATCATGTCTATACCGTCAAGGGCATAGCCACATCAGACTTCCGAAAGATTTGGGGTATACAGGAAATCTATGACAAGAAAGAGCGTGTGAATCATGTACACCACTGCATCGATGCCATCGTCATCGCCTGCATAGGAAGGGATGAATACAACAAGTTAGGAGCCTACTATCACGATGAGGAAAACTCGGAATGGTTTGGCGCGTCAAAAGCTCATTTCGACATGCCTTGGCCCACATTTGTCACGGATATGAAAACCATCCAGGATGATTTACTGGTCTATCATTATACTCCCGACAATATGCACAAGCAAGGGCGTAGGCGCATACTCATCAATGGCAAGAAAGTCATGAGTAAAGGAGATGCTGCCCGTGGCAGCCTGCATAATGATACATACTATGGAGCAATCGAACACGATGGAGAAATCAAGTATGTGAAACGCGTGGATCTGGCATCGCTCAATGTGGCACAACTCAACGTTGATAGCTTTATAAAGAGCATTGTAGATGAAACTGTAAGGGAAATCATAAGAAAAGCCATAGCCGAGAAGGGAATAAAAGAGGCTATCGCCGGCCCGATATGGATGAATGAAGAGAAACGGATACCTATCAAGAAGGTAAGATGCTACATGCCCTCTGTAACATCACCTTTGCACATCCGACAGCATCGCGACCAGTCGGTCAAAGAGTATAAGAGAACCTTCCATGTAGCAAATGACAGAAACTATATGATGGCTATCTACAAGGGGAAAGACCAAAAGGGGAAAGAAAAGAGCGAGTTTGAACTTGTCAATATGCTGGAAGCCGCACGATACTTCAAGACCAGTAATGACAAAGAGGCTGCCGACGACAATATAGTACCCGTCAAGAGCACAAGCGGCTACCCATTGGCTTATACGCTGAAGATAGGAACCATGGTGCTGCTCTATGAAAACAATCCCTCTGAAATCTGGGAAGGAACAAAAGCTGAGATTAGTAGGAGATTGTATAAGGTGACGGGATTGTCTATCTTGCCTGGCAAAAATAATTCCTATGGGAAAATTACGCTTACATTCCATGAAGAAGCCCGAGCAAGCAAAGAAATTAAGGCAAAAAATGGAGCCTATAAACAAGGGGAGGATTTACGTCCTTCGATACTGATGCTGCATACCCAAATAAAAGCCCTTGTCCAAGGATGTGATTTTGAAATCAATGAAGCTGGTGAAATCAAAAGTCTAAGGTGATATGATAAAGCAAACATTATTCTTCTCCACTCCAGTAAGGCTCTCTCTGAAGAATTGCCAATTGGTAATCTCATGGAAAGATAGCGATGATGTAGTAACGCGTCCGATAGAAGACATAGGATGCGTGATATTGGAAAACCAGCAGATAAGCATCAGCCTGCCATTGCTCAACGAGTTGGTGAAGAATAATGTTGCTGTAATCTTATGCGACAACAAGCAGATGCCAACAGCCATGCTGCAGCCTCTGGACGCAAACACCACCCAGGCAGAAAGCATCAAGAGCCAATTGGCAGTAAGCGACCCTATGAAGAAGCAGGTATGGAAACAGATTATAGAAGCAAAAATCAAAAACCAGTCGCTGTTATTAACCAAGTTGAGATTGAATGGAGCTGCTCTCAAGCCATTATATATGGCTGTAAGGAGTGGCGACACTGACAACCGTGAGGGAATTGCCGCAAAAGTATATTGGAATCTACTGTTTGGTGGAAACTTCAAGAGGGAGAGAGAAGGCCCCGTGCCCAACGCAATGCTCAATTATGGTTATTCCATCCTTAGGGCAGCTACTGCACGTGCGCTACTCGGCTCTGGTCTCTTACCCAATTTAGGCGTCTTCCATAAAAGCAGATACAATGCTTTTCCCCTGGCAGACGATGTCATGGAACCCTATCGCCCCTATGTCGATGAAATCGTCTATCAACTGTACCGTGACGGTCACCATGAGGTAAACAAGACAACTAAAGAACTAATACTGAGAGTCCTCAATTGTGATGTAAAGATAGGAAGCAAGACAAGGCCTCTACAAGTAGCTCTGACTTTTACGTCTGCATCGCTCATGAAATATTACTCATTAGAAGCGAAAAAACTGACATTGCCCGAGGTGACATGACAGAATACAGGCTAAATGCATACCATATCATGTGGATATTCGTTTTCTTTGACCTACCGGTCACGACGAAGAAGGAGATGAAGGCAGCCTCCCTATTTCGGAAGAACTTAGAAAAGGACGGTTTCGCCATGATGCAATTCTCTGTATACATCAGGCACTGCGCATCACGTGAGAGCATGGAAGTGCATATCAAAAGAATAAAATCTATGCTGCCTGAATCAGGGAAGGTAAGCATTCTGACTGTGACAGACCGACAATATGGAGAAATCTACAACTTTTGGGGAGTTCCCAAGAGTACTAAACTAAGCAAAATCACAAAAAAAATCATCAGCGAACCTGTTCAGTTGGAGTTTTTTTAGTATTTTTGCGATAGAACAAAGCCTACACGGCCATTTTTTATAATAAAAAGTATAAGTAATATATTAGTATATAGCTTATTAGATATTATAGGTTGTGGTTTGATGTAGGAAACGGACGATATACAACTCGTTAATATTCAGGAGATACTTTGTATTGTTGTGGTTTGATGTAGGAAACGGACGATATACAACATATTTGGCATTAGCATCAGCGTGTTTGTTGTTGTGGTTTGATGTAGGAAACGGACGATATACAACCGCGCTCTTCATCGGTATTACGATAAGAAGGTTGTGGTTTGATGTAGGAAACGGACGATATACAACTCTACATCATGATAGACAACATTACCACTGTTGTGGTTTGATGTAGGAAACGGACGATATACAACTCAAGTTTCTTTGCCTGTGCAAGACCAGAGTTGTGGTTTGATGTAGGAAACGGACGATATACAACACAAGGGCATGAACGGCCCTTGTAATAGACGGTTGTGGTTTGATGTAGGAAACGGACGATATACAACACTGACGAGATGAGAGGCCACGGTAAACATGTTGTGGTTTGATGTAGGAAACGGACGATATACAACAACTTACGGCGACGAACGAACAAGAATAGCGTTGTGGTTTGATGTAGGAAACGGACGATATACAACACTCCAAAAACATCCCAAATAGCTTTGGAGTTGTGGTTTGATGTAGGAAACGGACGATATACAACACGCTTTAAGCCGAAGTCATTTAGAAAACGGTTGTGGTTTGATGTAGGAAACGGACGATATACAACTCGCAGACTATGAGCGCAATCTGAAAGACCGTTGTGGTTTGATGTAGGAAACGGACGATATACAACTTGGAATTTATTTGTATCAGCTGATTTTTGGTTGTGGTTTGATGTAGGAAACGGACGATATACAACAATGCGTAATATCCCGACGCGCTCGTAACAGTTGTGGTTTGATGTAGGAAACGGACGATATACAACAGCACAGGCAGAGGCACAGAGGGCAAAAGAGTTGTGGTTTGATGTAGGAAACGGACGATATACAACCTTTACTGCTGCGCTATACGCTGCCGATGGTTGTGGTTTGATGTAGGAAACGGACGATATACAACCTTACGTGCATCAGCACGAGCCATATCATAGTTGTGGTTTGATGTAGGAAACGGACGATATACAACTGACAGTTCGATGGAAAATATACATAAGATGTTGTGGTTTGATGTAGGAAACGGACGATATACAACCGTGGAACTTGATAGGTCGCGGTGACGTCGGTTGTGGTTTGATGTAGGAAACGGACGATATACAACGGTGCGATTTAACCAGTCAATTTCATTGGAGTTGTGGTTTGATGTAGGAAACGGACGATATACAACGAGCGAAGATTTAACGTAAAGGGGCAAGCAGTTGTGGTTTGATGTAGGAAACGGACGATATACAACCGAGGAACTTGATATGTGTCGGTGACGTCGGTTGTGGTTTGATGTAGGAAACGGACGATATACAACGAGGAACTTGATATGTGGCGGTAGCATCGGTTGTGGTTTGATGTAGGAAACGGACGATATACAACCGTTTCTCAATATATTCTTTGATGTTAAGGTTGTGGTTTGATGTAGGAAACGGACGATATACAACAACCAAGGTTACAAGATTGAAAAACTTTAGGTTGTGGTTTGATGTAGGAAACGGACGATATACAACATGCTCTGCTATTTCTTTGTTGGCACAGCCGTTGTGGTTTGATGTAGGAAACGGACGATATACAACACTTTTGCAGATTTCTGCTACAAGAGGAAGTTGTGGTTTGATGTAGGAAACGGACGATATACAACGTCAATTCTGCAAGGTCAAAGCGACCTGCAGTTGTGGTTTGATGTAGGAAACGGACGATATACAACTGGGATGGGTGTGAGCGTGTCGCCGATGCGGTTGTGGTTTGATGTAGGAAACGGACGATATACAACATTCGTTTGCTCCGAATGATGTGATTTGCAGTTGTGGTTTGATGTAGGAAACGGACGATATACAACTCGCGTATTTCTGCGTTGTCCGCGGTTCAAGTTGTGGTTTGATGTAGGAAACGGACGATATACAACGCGAAGCGGTCGAGGTCGATGACCTCGGCCGTTGTGGTTTGATGTAGGAAACGGACGATATACAACTTCGCCTATCGTGGTATGATGTCCGCGATAGTTGTGGTTTGATGTAGGAAACGGACGATATACAACGGACACGCAAACGGAGCGAGGAACTTGATAGTTGTGGTTTGATGTAGGAAACGGACGATATACAACAGGGTGGTCGGTGAGATAGTCTAAAATAGTGTTGTGGTTTGATGTAGGAAACGGACGATATACAACCCTGGGCAAGTTTTGCCATTATAGGTAATGGTTGTGGTTTGATGTAGGAAACGGACGATATACAACTTGGTGATGTCCTTCACGGCGTCAGCACCGTTGTGGTTTGATGTAGGAAACGGACGATATACAACTGCCAATTTGACAGCCTAAGAGAAGAATAAGTTGTGGTTTGATGTAGGAAACGGACGATATACAACATAAAGGTAAAACCGAAGGTGAGATACTTAGTTGTGGTTTGACTTACCCTAAAAAAACTTGACACTTTTGGATGCCTAAAACAAAAGTGTATGA
>ENA-ORRQ01002032-ORRQ01002032.1-human-gut-metagenome-genome-assembly--contig:-NODE-2032-length-13887-cov-4.933271_pt1 | contig 13887 bp, 11 predicted proteins | sample MGYA00242177_ERZ509138 | MGnify/ENA primary metagenome ERZ509138 (study PRJEB26280, sample SAMEA2338628) | human gut metagenome | biome: human gut; feature: human-associated habitat; material: faeces... | reverse complement strand
ACGACCAGGAGCTCAAGAGCCTCTCCCTCGGTGCCGACGTGGTCATCGCCACCCCTGGCCGCTTCATCTCCCACATGTCGCTGGGCAACGTCGATCTCTCGCGCGTGAGCTTCTTTATCCTCGACGAGGCCGACCGCATGCTCGACATGGGCTTCTCCGAGGACATCCTCACCATCGCCCGCAAGTTGCCGCAGAACGTCCAGACCATCATGTTCTCGGCCACGATGCCCGACAAGATCGAGGACCTGGCCAAGACGCTGCTCAAGAATCCCGTCGAGGTGAAGCTCGCCGTGAGCAAGCCCGCCGAGAAGATCCAGCAGAAGGCCTACGTCTGCTACGAGACGCAGAAGATGGCGATCCTCAAGGACATCTTCAAGGCCGGCGACCTCAACCGCGTCATCATCTTCTCCGGCTCCAAGCAGAAGGTGAAGCAGATCGCTGCCTCGCTGAAGCGCATGAAGGTCAACTGCGGCGAGATGCACTCCGACCTCGACCAGGCCGAGCGCGACGAGATGATGTTCCAGTTCAAGAGCGGCCAGCTCGACGTCATCGTCGCCACCGACATCATCTCCCGCGGCATCGACATCGACGACATCGCGATGGTCATCAACTTCGACGTGCCCCGCGACGCCGAGGACTACGTCCACCGTATCGGCCGTACGGCCCGTGCCAACCGCGACGGCGTGGCCATCACGCTGGTCAGCGAGCAGGACCAGTACTACTTCCAGCAGATAGAGAAGTTCCTGGAGAAGACGGTGGAGAAGGTACCCCTGCCCGAGGACGTCGGCGAGGCACCCGAATATAGCCAGTCGGCGCGCCCCGCCAAGGGCAAGAGTGCGAAGAGCCGCCGCCGCGAGGCCCGCGACCAGCAGAGCCACAAGGACAAGAAGAGCCGCAACCGCCAGAACAAGCAGCGCGCCGAGAAGGCCGCCAAGCCGCAGCCCCGTGAGGCCGACAAGACCGATCAGTCCGTGGCCAAGGACGGCCAGCAGCAGGCGCAGCCCCAGGACCAGCAGCCCAGGGAGAAGCAACCGCGCCGTGGACGCCAGCGCCGTGAGCCGCGCGAGCCTCGTGAAGCCCGCGATCAGCAGCCGCAGCAGCAGGGCGACGCCAGCCGCGACCAGAAGGACCAAAAGGAACGAAAGGACCAGAAGGAACGCAGATCCCGCGGCCGAGGACGTGGCAAGGACAAGGGCACCGAGGGTGGCGGTCAGCAGGGAGGCCAGCAGGGAGGCCAGAAAGGCAGCCAGCAGGGCGGTCAGCAGGCCCAGTCCCAGGCCGACGCCCCCAAGGGCAAGAAGAAGAGTTCGCGCAAGCGCGGCCGCGGCCGTGGCAAGCAGGGTGGCGACCAGGCCCCCATCCACTCCACGAAGTACGACATTCGCGAGGACTATGCGCTGCCGCAGAAGAACAAGGACAGCAAGCTCAGCGAACTGGTCAAGAAGCCGCTGAAGTGGCTCCACATCATCAAGTAATCACGCCATGGAGTATATAGCCATCATCCCCGCGCGCTTCGCCTCTACGCGCTTCCCGGGCAAGCCGCTCGCCATCCTGGGCGGCCAACCCGTCATCCAGCGCGTCTATGAACAGGTACGATCGGTCCTCGACCGCGTGTATGTCGCCACCGACGACCAGCGTATCTACGATGCCGTCACCGCGTTTGGCGGCCAGGCCGTCATGACGCGATCCGACCACAAGAGCGGCACCGACCGCATCTGCGAGGCCCTCGACCTGGTCGGCGGATCTCCCGACGTCGTCATCAATGTTCAGGGTGACGAACCCTTCATCCAGCCCTCGCAACTGCGTACGGTGATGGAGGCCTTCGACGACCCAGCCACGCAGATCGCCACCCTCGGCAAGCGCTTCGAGACCATCGAGGCGGTAGATAATCCCAACTCCCCCAAGATCGTCCTCGACAACGACGGCTTCGCCCTCTACTTCTCCCGGTCTCCCATTCCCTTTGTCCGGGGCAAGGATCGGGGCGAGTGGCTGGCGGCCTACCCCTTCCTCAAGCACATCGGCCTCTATGCCTACCGTGCCGACGTGCTGCGCGAGGTCACGCGTCTGCCCCAGTCGTCGCTCGAACTGGCGGAGAGCCTGGAGCAGCTGCGCTGGCTGCAAAACGGCTACAAGATCAAGGTCGGACTGACCGATGTCGAGACCGTCGGCATCGACACGCCCGAAGACCTCCACAGGGCGGAGCGCTTTCTTGCTACACGCCAAGCCCAATGACCTGACCATTACCACCCTCGCCGTCCCCCGGGGGTGGTTTTTTCTGTCAAGGGTGAGCGCAGCCTTAAACCATTGCGACCCTTAGCCGTCCAAAACAGTGTATCGTGTCTCGGCACGATCCGTATATAGGTATAATAAAACAATAGATTTGAAGTTTATGAAAAGAACAATGAGATTTTTGATGATCGCCATCTGCTGCATCGTCTCCTCCGCTATTTCTGCCCATGTGGACAACGACAAGCCCATCTCCGTCGCCATGCTTCCCGCCAAGGCGCAGGCAGTGATCACGCGCCATTTCAGCCACCAAAGAGTGGTGCTGGCCAAGAAGGAGTCGGGAGCCGGCAAGAGCTATGACGTCGTGCTGCGCAATGGCACCAAACTCGAGTTTGACAAAAGGGGCAATTTGACAGAGATCGACTGCAAGCGCGGTTCGGTGCCTGCGGAGCTGATCCCCTACCCCATCCGAAGCTACCTGCGCCTCCACTATCCCGGAAGGGCGGTCAAGAAACTGGAGATGGGCAAGAAGGAGTATGAGGTGGAGCTGGCCAATGGCATGGAATTCACCTTCAACAAGCATTTCCAACTGATCGACATCGACTGATCTCCCCTTTTCTACGCAGTCTATTTGCGCGGTAGATGAAAAATGCGCTTTTTCATCGTTTTCACTGATTTTTTCTGTGTTGCGCAAAAAGACTGCGTAGCCTGTTTCTATTTATTTGCTTGAGGAGTGTTTTTTTATAAAAAGCGTCCGTTTCCGAAGAAAAAACCTTATTTTTGCATATTGATTATATAAGGACAAAAAATATGGAGAAACAAGCTCTAAATCGGATTAAGGTGATGCTTACAGAACACATGCTAACCAACAAGCCGACATGAACGGCCTTATCAGACAGGACAATGTCGTTACTATTCCGTTTTGGAGTCAAGCCCAATACAGAAAATATCGTATCGTTTGACCACAATGATCTGCTGAAGGGAACAGAGTTCTTGGGAGAACTGATAGAGTCCGCATTGAACCATCAGCCATTGAATTTGCTCTATCGCACTTTCGCTGGCAAGGAAAGATAATTTTGCAAAAACATCGTTGCGCCCATCAGGGAAATACCAGAGGTGAAGAATGTCATCAAGGAGAAGAATTGAACAGAGTTCATGATAAAGTTCATGATAAAGTTCATGATAAAGTTCATGATAAAGTTCACGATAAAGTTCATGATAAAGTTCACGATAAATATCCTAATATAACAGATTCTGATCAGTCGGTCTACTGTCACGCATGAGCAGCAACAAAAACGGCAAATGGATTGTCTGTGAGCACCCATAGCTCCTAAATGTAAACCCATCCCGAACGAATCCCGAAGGCATCCCGAAACAAGAAAACAGCAAACAGGAGCTTCGGATTCAGACAGGAACGGGCTGAAAGCCCAATAAGCTCTTAGCCCAGGGCAAGCGAAGCGACACCCTGGGTAACAAACAATAAATCATCAACGCCCTGAAAGGGCAAAAGCGTAAAAAACATGGCACAGTCATTAAGTAAACTCTACATACATTTGATATTCCACATCAAGACCACGAGTCCTCCCATTCGTGAAAGAGAACTCGACCGCATTCATTCCTACATAGGACAATTGGTGAATGCCACAGGTTGCAAAGTAATACAGGTAGGCGGCATCTGCGACCACATACATATATTATTTCTATTGTCAAAGGATGTCACTATATCACATGTGGTGGAGGAGGTAAAACGCAACAGTAGTAGATGGATGAAAACAATAGAACCATATTATCGAACATTCGCATGGCAGAATGGATATGGTGTTTTCTCTGTCAGCCAGTCTGTCGTCGAAAAAACAATGGAATATGTAAAGAATCAAGGCATACATCACAAAAAAATGTCGTTTCAAGATGAGTACCAAAAGTTTTTAGAATCCTATGGAGTAGAATACAGCAAGGAGTATGTATTTAAGGATTAATGCTTTTGCCCTTACAGGGCGTACCAATGATAATACGATAATACCCAGGGTGTCGCTTCGCTTGCCCTGGGCTATGCGCTCATTGGGCTTTCAGCCCGTTTGCATGTCGGAACGCATGGTGAGAAAACACATGCTACCCTGGAAGCAGCCGCTCTACTGTCGCGCATGGGCAGCAACCTAAACGGCACATGGATTGTTGATACACATTCATGAACTCTACTCCATGTACAAGCTCTCCGAGAATGAGATTGCCTTTATCGAGAAAATGATCAAGCCGATGGAATAATCGCATTCATCCCGAACAAATCCCGAAGGCATCCCGAACAAATCAAGACAGAAAGCAATGTGCAATAACAATATACAGAAGGTATCCATCCGTTTCTTCAACGACCGCGAAGTGCGTGCCGTTTGGGACGAGACACTATCCAAATGGTGGTTTTCCGTTTTGGATGTCGTTGGTGTGCTCAACAACCAAGACGATTATACCAAGCACAGAAACTATTGGAAGTATCTGAAAACAAAACTGAAGAAGGAAGGAAACGAGTTGGTTAGTGCCACTAACCAACTGAAACTTCTGGCACAAGATGGTAAACGTTATAAAACTGATGTTCTCGACACAGAAGGCATTCCTTCTGTCAGACGCAATCCGGTTATTGCCGACATCTTTGCACAGTTGGGTTATATGGAGCGTAAAGGTTCGGGTATGGGCAAGATTATCAATCCGATTAAAGCCCTTCCCTACTTTGAGGAAAAGATGCTTCCATCCTTCTTCTCCGATCGTGCTCAGTTTACAGTCACGTTCCCCAATATGATCTTAGCTTGGCAGGAATCTCATCCTGGTATAGAGGCAAATATTATGGAGAATGATGATGTCACTCAAGATGTCACTCAAGGTGTCACTCAAGGTGTCACTCAAGGTGATACTCAAGGTGATACTCAAGGTGATACTCAAGGTGATACCGAAGATGTCCCTCAAGGTGTCCCTCAAGATGTCCCTCAAGGTGGCACTCAAGGCGATGATTTAGATAAATGGATAGAATATCAAGTAGCTGTTTATCCTAAAATAACAACTGCTGAACTGGCTCAACAATCTGGGAAAAGCATTCTTACTATCAAGCGTCGTATCGCCAAAATGCCTCATATTGTGTATATTGGTAGCGGCTATAGCGGTCATTGGGAAGTAAGAAAAAAGAAATGAAACAAGAGATTAGCCAACATCAGCATCCATCCGAAAGGCTTACGAGGAAGCGCAACCCCGATACTGAGGAATTTGCCCAATTCACGGAGTCGGATCTGGCAGTCTTCATACGAAAGCGTTGACCTGCCCCATATCGACATGCCCGCACCGCCAAGAAAGCATAACCGTAAAAACAAGAAACAGACAATGATAGTATTAGTATTGAACTGTGGCAGCAGCTCCATCAAGTACAAGCTGTACAACATGGACGACGAGAGCGTGCTGGCACAGGGTGGCGCCGAGCGTATAGGCTTGGACAACGCCTTCGTGAAAGTGACCCTCAAAGACGGCAGCAAGGAAAAGGTAATGCACGACATGCCCGACCACAAGGAAGGAGTGAAGTTTGTATTCAGCCTGCTGCTCGACCCCAAGTATGGTGCGCTGAAGAGCCTCGACCAGATTGACGCCGTAGGTCACCGCATCGTGCAGGGTGGCGACCTCTTTGAGAAGAGCTGCATCGTAACCAAGGAAGTAGAGGACGGTATCGAGAGCCTCTGCGACCTGGCTCCCGTTCACAATGCAGGCCATCTGCGTGGCATCCGTGCCGTCGACGCGCTCATGCCCCATACTCCCCAGGTGACTGTCTTCGACAACGCCTTCCATTCGACTATGCCCGCCTACGCTTATCTCTACGCCGTGCCCTACGAGCTGTACGAGAAGTACCACGTGCGCCGCTATGGCTTCCACGGAACCAGCCACCGCTATGTTTCTCAGCGCGTGTGCGAGTACCTGGGTGTGGATATCAAGAAGCAGCGTATCATCACCTGCCACATCGGCAACGGCGCCTCGATTGCAGCCGTTCAGTATGGCAAGGTAATCGACACCTCTATGGGTCTGACCCCATTGGCTGGTGTGATGATGGGTTCGCGCTCGGGCGACATCGACCCCTCTGCCGTAACCTATCTCATGGAGAAGCTGGGCAAGACTCCCCAGGAGATGGCAGAGTTCCTGAACAAGGAGAGTGGCGTGGCCGGCATCACCGGACTCAGCTCTGACATGCGCGAGGTAGAGGCTGCCGACAAGGCTGGCGACGAGCGTGCCCACCTGGCCCTCCAGATGTACAACTATCGCATCAAGAAGTACATCGGTGCCTACGCTGCTGCCATGAATGGCGTCGACATCATCGTGTGGACCGCCGGCGTCGGCGAGAACCAGGAAGGTGTGCGTTGGGACTCTTGCTCTGGCCTGGAGTACCTTGGCGTCAAGATGGACAAGGAGCGCAACCACTGCCGCGGCGTCGAGCAGGTTCTCTCTGCCGACGACTCCAAGGTCAAGGTGGTTATGATTCCTACCGACGAGGAAATCGTTATAGCACGCGACACCGTAGAGCTGGTATCTAAGGGCAAGTAAAAAAGACTCGCAAGCAACACATGGCACCATCATGGTGCTGCATACACCAAAAGGAGAGCCATCCGTTCAACCTACTGGCTGGTCGGATGGCTCTCCTCGTTTTATCCAAATTATCTGCCAATTACTCGGTTAACAGATAGAATGACCGCTGCGCCAGTTCGGTATGATTATATCCCTTGGCATCTTCATACTTGAGCAAGCCACATATACTAAATGCGGACACAAGCGACTGCATATCATAGACTCCTTCATATACTATTGGGTAACTTGGACGGTTCTCTGATTTGAAATTCATATTATCAATCTCCACCTTTAGTCCAGATACACTATAAGGAATCAACCTGAAATTCGAGAAAACAATATTGCCATTCTTGTTTTTATTTACCCGAACCTCGACCATCACATGGGCATCATAACCATCTATTTCCGAATAGACGATATACTTCATCTGCTTAGATCCATCGGCATTGGGCAATACCATAAAGGGCTTTAGAAACGCAGTCTCAGGATAAGAATCGTAATAGTTGGGGGCATCCTTCAGTTGCTTTATCTGCTTCAAGTTCTCTTCAGATAGCAATCTCTTTATGCCGCTTACATAGGTGCTGATGCGTTCCTTTGTAAGATTGCGTTGCTTGAAGTAGTCATAATTCACCCAATAATACTTAGACAGCATAGCCAACGAGTCATACTGTGCATCTGTCACCTTGTTCTTAATCCATGCGGGCGGCAATTCTCCACGCTTAGTATGTGGCATATAACCAGGGACATGATTCTGCCCATAAGCCCAGCATAGTGCCATCAGCAACATGCTTATCAAAATCGTAATTTTTTTCATAATTATCAGCATTGAGGTTTGTTTTTTATAAATTGTTCGTATAAATCACAAGTCGAATAATCACTAACAGGGTATTTCCAATAATTATAATAGATTTCTCCCTTAATCTGACACAAGGCTACCCTATCCCTGATAGTCATATCTGCATAACCTGAAAAATAGGCATTGGTAGGCTCAAGCGTATATGTACTTGGGCCAGTCGCCTCTATGCTAACATAATACCCATCTTCAACAACCTCATAAGGCAAACCTACCGTTATTGAAATACCTCTATTATAATCACCATACGCCGTACAATATACAGACGCATAGTAACTTTTAACATTTGGTTTATCGACATAACCTGAATCAGAATCCACATCGGGACCATCTACATCTATTGAGTCATTATCATTTAAGAGGCGAAGAGGCTTTATTGCAGTTTCTTTATCTGCCCAAATAAATGAGAGTTTTGTAGGAGGCAGGTTCTTGTCCACCGCATATTGGTATAAGAATTTTATCCTTTCGATAATTTCAGCTTTGTGTTCTTGATAGAACTTGGACGAAAGAGCATTTTTCTTGATACGATACTTGGTACTTAGTTTCTCCCAAGCCTCTTTTTCCTCCTTGTCCATCCCCTTGGTATATACATCGGGGAGTTTGCCCAATTCAGCATAATCGAGCGATACGTTCTCATCTACAGAGGTGGTGATAGACGAGACCTTGGGGGTAGTTAGCACATCGTTAGCATTCTCACTACAGGACAACAAAAGCATCATACTAATAAAAAAGAATGGGATGCTGTAAAGAATAAACTTTCTCATACTTCTTCTATTTTAGGGGATTGACAATAGTGATGTTATCAATTAGTTGATTGACATGTTGCAAATTTAATGTATTCTCGTGATAATGAACAATTATTTTGTGTTAAAAAAACAAGAGCCGATGAATATTTAACAATTAATATGTCGGAACCAGTTACACTCGGACGCCGCAATCACAAAAGTTGTTAATAATCATGTCTGACAATAAACTTTTGTCCATCAAAAACATCATTATACTGACAAAACCATCCAAAATAAAGGTAAAAAGAAACAGCAAGATGATTATGAACAGGAACTTCAAACTATTCATGGTGGCGTTGCTCCTTGTGACGGCGCCTGCGGTGACCCACGCCAGAGAGTGGACGCTCAAGGACTGCATCGACTATGCCCTTGCCAACAACATCGCGCTTCAGAAGACGCGGCTCGCCAAGGCCAGCGCCAACGAGGACTACCTCCAGTCCAAAGCCGCGTTGCTCCCCTCGCTCAGCGCCAGTACCAGCCACAATGTCAACTACACGCCCTGGATGGCCAGCGGTATCAGCGGCGACGGTTTCTCCAGAGCCAGCGTCGACAAGGTCTACTACAACGGCACTTACTCGGTCTCGGGCAACTACACCCTCTGGAACGGCAACAAAAATCATAATCAAGTCAAGCTCAACAAGCTCGCTACAGAGGCAGCCCAACTCGACTCAGCCACGCAGGCACTGAAGTTGCAGGAACAGATAGCCCAACTCTATGTGCAGATACTCTACTCCACCGAAGCCGTCAGGGTAAACGAGGAGAGCTGTGCCTCGAGCAGACAGAACGAAGAGCGCGGCAAGGAGATGGTGAGCATCGGCAAGATGAGCCAAGCCGACCTCGCCCAGCTCACTGCCCAGCGCGCGCAGGACGAGTACAACGTGGTGCAGGCGCAGAGCAACGTGAAGAACTTCAAGCGCCAGCTCAAGGAACTCCTGCAGATTACCAGCGACGAGGAATTCGACATCGCCACCCCCGCCACTACCGATGACATGGCACTCGACGCCATCCCTGCGCTCAACGGTGTCTACGCCGCCGCTCTCGACAGCCGCCCCGAATTCAAGACTTACCAGAACCAGCTGGCACAAAACGAGCTGAGCATCAAGATTGCCAAGGCTGGCAAGCTGCCCACCATCAGCGCCAACGCAGGCATCTCGACCAACAACACATCGATGAACGACAACGCCCTGGCCCGCCAGCTGAAGACCAACTTCAACATGGGCGCCGGCATAGGCATCAGCATCCCACTCTTCGAGAACCGCACCACCAAGACACAGGTCAACAAGGCGATTATACAGCGCGAGAGCATCCAACTTGACCTCAAAAACGAGCAGACATCACTCTATTCGACCATCGAGAACTACTGGTTACAGGCGTCAACCAACCAGAGCCAATACAAGGCAGCCAAAGCCAGCAGCGAGAGTGCCCAGACCAGCTACAACCTGTTGAGCGAGCAGTTCAGGCTGGGCCTCAAGAACATCGTCGAGCTGCGCACTGGCAAAGACAATCTGCTCGCAGCCAAGCAGAACGAGCTCCAGGCCAAATATCTCACCATCCTCAACGTCAATATGCTCAAGTTCTACAGAGACGGACGCCTTTAGAGCCGTCTTGCCAACGCTTATTGACATCACAACGCACAACAACAAATAGACATACACGATTATGAAGAAACTGAGAATCAGCAAAATCTGGATTGCCGTCATCGTGGTGGCAGTCATCAGCATTGCTGCCTGGGCACTCTCCGGCGGCAAGGAGAAGGAGGAAATCAACTTCAAGCAAGACCAAGTGGCGCTGAAGACGCTGCAGAACAGCGTGACCGCCACGGGCACCATCGAGGCTGTAACCTCTGTCACCGTGGGTACGCAGGTGAGCGGCATCGTCAGCAAGCTCTATGTAGACTACAATACTCAGGTCAAGAAGGGACAGGTGATTGCCGAGCTCGACAAGACCAATCTCATGAGCGAACTCAACATCGCCAAAGCCAACCTCGCCAGTGCCCAGAGCACCCTCAAGTACCAGACCGCCAACATGGAACGCTACCAGAAGGGACTGGTGAGCGCCGATGAGTACGAGAACGCAATGCTCACCTACCGTCAGGCCAAGGAGCAGACAGCCTCGTCGAGAGAGAGCGTACAGAGAGCGCAGACCAATCTGGGTTACGCCACCATCACCTCGCCCATCGACGGCACCGTGATTTCCAAGAGCGTGGAGGAAGGCCAGACCGTGGCTGCCAGCTTCAACACCCCCGAGCTCTTCACCATCGCCAAGGACCTTACCAATATGCAGGTGGTAGCCAATGTCGATGAGGCCGACATAGGCGGCGTCAAGGAGGGCGACCGCGTCACCTTCACCGTCGACGCCTACCCCGACGACACCTTCGAGGGCGAGGTCAAGCAGGTGAGACTCGAGCCTACCACCACCAACAATGTGGTGACCTACGAGGTGGTCATCTCTGCCCCTAACGCCGACCTCAAACTCAAGCCCGGACTCACCGCCGACGTCACCATCTTCACCCAGGAGCGCGCCGGAGTTCTCGCTGTGCCCAACAAGGCTCTCCGCTTCACTCCCACCAAGGAGACCGTGGGCAAGGATATGAAGATTGTCGACTGCAAGGGCAAGAACAAGGTGTGGACGCTCAGCGACAAGGTGCTCACCGCCCACCCCGTCACCATCGGCCAGACCGACGGCATGAACACCGAAATCATCAAGGGTCTGAAGCAGGGCGACAGGATTGTGACCGAGATTGTGGTCAACACCCCCGATGCCGACGAGGCTCCGCAGCAGAGCCAGGGACTCATCTCAGGCCCCGGCCCAAGAAAGAAGAAGTAAGCCAAGGACAGGATAACCATATACAGAAAGGACTATTATGGCTGATACAACCAACAACGACAACCGCCGAGTCGTGATAGAGCTCGACCACGTGCGCCGCGACTTCCAGGTGGGCGACGAGACCGTGCACGCCCTCAAGGGAGTGAGCTTCAAGATATACGAGGGCGAATTTGTCACCATCATGGGCAAGTCGGGCTCGGGCAAGTCCACCCTGCTCAACCAGCTTGGCTGCCTCGACACGCCGTCGAGCGGCGAATACTACCTCGACGGTGTGAGCGTGCGCACCATGAGCCGCAACGACCGCGCCATTCTGCGCAACCGCAAGATAGGGTTCGTCTTCCAGAACTACAACCTGCTCCCCAAGACCACCAGCGTGGAGAATGTCGAGCTGCCGCTCATGTACAACCCCGCCGTGGGTGCCGACGAGCGCAAGGAGCGTGCCATCGCCGCACTCGAGGCCGTAGGACTGGGCGAGCGGCTCTACCACAAGAGCAACCAGATGTCGGGCGGACAGATGCAGCGCGTAGCCATAGCCCGCGCGCTGGTCAACAACCCCGACATCCTGCTGGCCGACGAGCCGACCGGCGCACTGGACAGCGACACCAGCATTCAGGTGATGGAGCTGCTGAAGGAGGTGGCCAAAGACCGCCTTGTGGTCATGGTCACTCATAACCCGGAGCTTGCAGAGCAGTATGCTACCCGCATCGTCCGCCTGCGGGACGGCGTGATCCAATCGGACACCGCACCGTTTGCGCCGGATGATTCCGCTCAGGTGCCGCCGGTGCACAAAAATCTGGGCCGTTCTTCCATGTCGCCGCTCACCGCTCTCGCGCTGAGCTTCAACAACCTGCTCACCAAAAAGACCCGCACCCTGCTCACCGCATTTGCGGGTTCCATCGGCATCATCGGCATTGCGCTCATCCTTTCGCTCTCGGCCGGTGTGAGCAATTATATCCAGGAGATGGAACGCTCCACCCTTTCGGAATATCCGCTGCAGATCTCGACCACCGGCGTAGACCTTGCCGCCCTGCTGGACCCGGGAAGCTACACCAGCGCCGTTGCCAACAACACCAATGTGGGCGCCACCAGCGCTTCTTCCACCCCGGAGGGCATGGTCACAGTGCGCGAACTGCTGAGCCAGCTGACCGAGGATAATTCCTCCGTCAATGACCTTGCCTCCCTGAAAAAATATCTGGACAGCGACGAGTGCACCATCTCGGAGGATGCTGCTTCCATCGAGTATTCCTACGGCATCGCACCGCTGATCTACCGCCAGAACAAGGACGGCACCGTGCGCCAGATCTTCCCGGACAGCAGCCTTTCTGCGCTGAACAACACCACCTCTGCCGCCGGCATCGTCTCTTCCATGACCAACCAGAGCGTGTTTACCGAGATGGCCGAAGAGCCTTCGCTGTACGAAGATCAGTACGATGTCAAGGCAGGCCGCTGGCCGGAAAGCTACAACGAGGCCGTTCTTGTGCTGAATTCGGATGGCAGCATCAGCGATTACGCTCTTTATATTCTGGGCATTGAGGACGACAGCGTGATGATGCGTTTTCTGCAGGAGTACGCAAAAAACAAGAACACACAGGCTCCCACCGGCTACGGCACCTACCCCTACGATACCTTTGTGGGCCTGAAATATAAGATCGTTACCAGCTCGGACTATTACGTTTATGACGAAGAACGCCAGATCTGGCGCAACCGCTCCGACGATGAAGCGTATGTGGAGCAGCTTGTGGAAAACAGTCCGGATCTGACCATCGTGGGCGTGGTGCAGCCCCGCGCAGATGCCAGCTCCACCATTCTGCCCATAGGCGTTGCCTATACCCATGCACTCACCTACTACGCCATCGACCATGCAGCCGAAAGTGAAGTGGTAAAGCAGCAGCTTGCCGACCCGGAAGTGAACGTGCTGACCGGCGAGCGCTTTGATGCCGACCAGCGCGAAACCGATCTTGACATTTCTTCCCTGTTCTCGGTGGATACCGATATGCTGAAGGATGCCTTCCAGTTCGATGCAAGCAAGCTGCAGTTCGACCTGAGCGGTGCATTTGATCTGCAGGATGGCAGCTTTGACTTTTCCTCCATCCTTGATCCGTCCGCATTCCAGCTGGATCTGAGCGATCTGGACCTGAGCGACATCGACATGAGCGATGTGGAGCTGCCGGACATGGACGCGCTGGATCTGAGCCAGCTGTTTGCCGATATGGACCTGTCCGTCTCGGAGGATGCGCTGCAGAGCCTGATGAAGAAGATCATGAATGGCTATAAGCGCTATATCATCGGCAAGTCCTGTTATCTTGGAAATTTTAACGCCTGCCGCAGGCTGTAATTCATATCTTGTTACAGAGGGTCCTCTGCAAGTACCGATACATTTTGTCTGAACGCCGAAGCTGCGTAACGCCTCAACAATGGTGTTCGCATTTGTTTCAAGCTCTCTGTCGATGTCCTCCTGTGCCTTACCGGGCATAATCTCATCAAGAAGCGCAGTAGGCGGCAGAGGGTGATCTTCCTCGTTAAGCGTCACTGTGTAGAGCTTATCGCTGTCGCTTGTATCGCCGTCCTGCTTGTCCTCCTGCTCTGCGGCACTGTCCGTAATACCGGCAGGGG
>ENA-ORRQ01002031-ORRQ01002031.1-human-gut-metagenome-genome-assembly--contig:-NODE-2031-length-13888-cov-4.240295_pt1 | contig 13888 bp, 10 predicted proteins | sample MGYA00242177_ERZ509138 | MGnify/ENA primary metagenome ERZ509138 (study PRJEB26280, sample SAMEA2338628) | human gut metagenome | biome: human gut; feature: human-associated habitat; material: faeces... | reverse complement strand
CCGCCGCTGGCATAGGGCGGGTCGGTGATGATGGCATCGAAGCTGTTCGGCTCAAACTGGCGGAGGATCTGCAGGGAATCTCCGTGCAAAATCGACCAGCGGTCACCGCCGCAGTGTTCGGGCATCCGGAAATCAGGGTTGAGAATGTTGAGCGTTTCGGGAGTGTTCTTCAAAGGCATCTTCCTTTCGTTTTATCGTTCAAAATCATGGGTACGGGGTTCTTTCGGGGGCGGTGTGCGGCTGGCTGTCTGTACAGAAACACGGTCATCTTCGAGTACAAAGCAGTCCTGCGTCCTGTTGTCGAGCTTGGTGCCGGGCAGGACAACGGCATTGCCGCGGCAGACTACATTGCCGGAGATTTCGCCATAGATGCGGGTGCTGCCGTCAATGATCGGTGCGCACAAGGTTTGCTCATCCTGCCGAATCACGGCATAACCGCAGACACAGCTTTTTCCCATAATGACCCCGCCGCAGACGATGGCATCATCCTGCACAGTGGCATCTCCCATTACGGTGGCGTTCTTGCCGACATAGGCGCAGCCCTTTGCAACGGCGTGATCTGTAAGGACTGCATCGCCGCAGACAACTGCATTTTCACAGGCGATGGCATCCGCTGAAATCCACGCGCGACCATCTTGGTCGAGGTTATCGTAGCTTTCCACATAGCCGCCGAGCATCCCGGCAAGGACATCCTCGGTCAAGTCCGTCACCGCGCGGATGCGGTGCAGGTTGGGATTGTCGGGATGGGCAATGTCGGTGATCTCGTATTTCTTCATCTGGCATCACCCCGGTCACGCTTGGGCGTAGGGCTGGGCGACAGTTCGGTTTCTACATACTCGGAAACGATGCTGAGTGCTTTCTGGTAGCTGTCGCAGGACATAACGCGGTCACGCATTTCTTTGGCTTTGTCACCTTGCCCGCTGCTTTTCAGCAGCCGGGATGCGCGACCCATGATGGCGAAAATGTTGCCGTCCTGCCCAATCAGCTGCATCTTGGGCTTCTTCGGGCGGTTCAGCAGTTTTTTGAACTCGGTCATATCCGGCACATCGCGTTTCAGTTCAAAATCGTGATCCTGCCAGAAATGGACATACAGCTTGCCGTTCCCAACATCGATTTCCCGCTGCTCAAAGCCCTCACCCCAGCCGTCGCTGTACTGACCGGAAATGTAGTTGCACAGGACGGTCTGCTCATCATCGAGCAGAGGTTCTTTCAGCTCCACGGTCAGACAGCCGCAGAGCTTGTTGCCATGCACCTCGATGGACGGGACAGCCGTGACGACTTTATTACGAACCGAATCGTCCTCGTGATAATACTGCATGAGGTCGCCGCCAAAGTCGCGGGTATCATTTTCGACGGCATCGCGGATGGCTGTCTCGTATTCCAACAGTTCATGCCCGTCCTGTGGGTATCCCTCGTACTCGTCGTAGAACTCGTCCTCATAGTCCGGTTCATTTGGGAAAAAGTCCGCAGTCAGCGGAGAATAAAATTTCATCTGCAAATCATGTCACCTCTTTCCGCCGCACAGGTCGTGGTCGATCTGCGCGGCATAGTAGTTTTCTATCGTCAGCGGCGCATTGTAGAGCACCGCCAGTAAGTATTGCTTGATGTTTCGGATGCGGGGCGGGTTGTCCTTGAGGCAATCCAGAACATACTGGATATGTTCTGCGTTCAGCTTGAGAAATCTGGATTTTACTACCTCTGCAGGCATATTTTCGCCAGCGATACGGATAGCAGCCCGTTTGGAACAAACCACATCCAGCATCAACTCCACCAGTTCATCCAATCGCATCGTATCCATCGGGTTATTCTGCGCCAAAATCGGATACTCGATATTTTTCAGCAGCAGGGCGCGGTACTCTGCCCGCTGGCCCTCCGCGCGGATAGGATTCGATACGTTATTTGTTTCTTCTTTATTTATTTCTTTAGTATTTAATTGTGCAGGATTTTCCTGTACAGGTTTTTCCCGTTTAGGCTCTGCCTGTTTTGGTTGGGCACACTTAGGCGCAGCTTCTGCGGGACCCTGTTCCGGGGGCTGCGGCTGCTCTAAAACCGTGTACTCCATACCGCGCATCTGACCGTTCTTGTCGCGGATGCGGCGGCGGATAATATACCCCGCCGCTTCTAACTCGCGCACGGTGGCACACACGCTGTCCACGCCCTCTTTGCAGATGGACGCCAGCCCTCGCGTGGTATAATCCCAATCTTCGGGCAGAGACAGCATCAAAGATAAAAGCCCCTTCGCCTTGAGCGAAAGAGCCTTGTTGCGCAGATGATGGTTGGACATAATGGTATAATTTTGCGTCTTTTGTACACGGAACACAGCCATAACGATTTACCTCCTGTTTATGCCCTATAAGTGGGCGAACGATTTCTAACTTTCATGTTGATTTCTCTCTATCGGCAAGGCGCCGCGCGGTGGGCGGCAGTTCTTGCCATCAGGTTGTTTTTTGCCATATCAGCGTAATCTCCATTCTCGATGTCGGGCGGCAGGTCATGCACGGTGTAGCGGTCAGCGTAGATTTTCCGGATGCCGACACTCGCCATGCGCCCCTTGGCATCGTTGTCCAGCCGCAGTTCTATCGTGGTGATCTCCGGGTGCTGCCGCAGAAATTCCTGTAACGCCAGCGGCTCTTTGCCGGAGGATGAAACCCCGCCCAGCGACAGACGGTACTTGTCCGCAGCATCCCCGCAGAGCGTCATCTCGGCCATGGCATCTATGGCGGCTTCAAACACGGCCACGGTAGTGCCGGGCTGCATCGGCGGGATGCAGAATCCGTACTGTTTCTGACTGCCGGGAGCCTCCCTCTTGAACGGTTTCCCATAGTCATAAATACCGCGCAGCGCCGCATATTTCGGCATACCCTGCGGGTCTTTTCCCAAGAAAACACAGTTGTGATATTCTGCACTTTCGTACAGAATTTTTCTCGCAATACAGTAGCGAATCGTGGGCAGTGAGATGCCGCGCCCCAGCAGATACCGCGTTACGCGGTCATTGGTGGGTGCTTTTCGGGGGAGTTTAAACTGTGGGCGCTCGCGCTCCACCGCTTCATGCTGCACGGGGATGTACGTCGGGCTTTCCTCACATAACAGCTGCACCGCCTCTACAAACGGTACACCTTCCACATAAATCAAATATTTCAGCGCCGATTTGCCGCCAATGTCGCGGCTTTTCCAGTGCCAGACACTGGATTCGCCGTTTATCTTGAAGCTGTCATGCTCCGCAAGCTGGTACTCGCCCCGCGCACTGCTTTTCACCAGCGAACCGGGGCGGTACCTCCGCAGGAACTCTATTGCCGTCATCCGGTTGGCGGCATCAATTTGTTCTTTACAGACGCGCGGCAATTACACAATGTAAGCGGCGAGGTCGCTCATATGTTCAACATTTTCCCACGGAAAATCCTCGCGCCCGAAGTGACCGCCCGCCGCCGTGCGGCTGTAAATGGGGTTCAGCAGGTTCAACTGCTTGATGATGCCCGCAGGGGTCAGGTCATACGCCTTGCGCACAGCGGCAGACAGGCAATCATCCTCGCAGGGGCCACCTGTGCCAAACGTATTCACATCCACCATGACAGGGTCTTTTTCCCCGATGGCATACGCCAGCGTGACCTGACAGCGGTCGGCAAGATGGGCGGCGACCATGTTTTTGGCAATGTACCGCGCCATATATGCGCCGCTGCGGTCTACCTTGGTGGCATCCTTGCCGCTGAACGCACCGCCGCCGTGGGGCGCAAATGTGCCGTAGCTGTCCACCATGAGCTTGCGCCCGGTCAAGCCGGTATCGGCATCCGGACCGCCCTGCACAAACTTGCCGCTGGGGTTCAGGATGATTTCCGCGTCATCGGCGGGCATACCGTCAAAGGCCAGCGGGAACACATATTCGTCCAGCAGATCCGCCAGCTTATTGATGTCGGTGTCCTCCTTGTGCTGGACAGAAACGACCACTGTGGTGATGCGCACAGGCGTATCACCGTTGTATTCCATCGTGACCTGCACCTTGCCATCCGGGCCGATGTCGGGGATAACGCCGGTCATGCGGGAGATTTCCAACAGCGTTACAAGGCGCTGGGCGGCAACCACCGGCATCGGAAGATATTCGGGCGTTTCGTTGCAGGCGTAGCCGACCATAACGCCCTGATCGCCCGCACCGAGGATGTCCTCGTCCTCTCCCTCAGCCAATTCCGGCTCGACAGCGCCCGCAATGTCGGGGCTTTGGTCGTGGATGTAGCAGTCGATTTGGTACGCCTTCGGGTCATAGCCGACATCCCGCAGGGTGTCGCGGACGATGTTGAACACATCCGGCTTAGCGCTGGTCGTGATTTCGCCCGCCACAATAATGTGACCGTGGGTTGCCATTACCTCACAGGCCACGCGGCTGGCGGGATCATGCTGCAGACAGGCGTCCAGCACGCTGTCGGCAATAAGGTCGCACAGCTTGTCGGGATGCCCGCGCATGACGGATTCTGCGGTGTAAAAGCGGGGATGCTCGTTTTCTTTCATGGTTTCGGTGTTTTCAAAAATGTCGTTCATTAGTTCTTCTCCTTGCTTGTTGGATGATTTCGGACAAAGAAAAAAGCCCGCAGGCGGGCTGCGGGCTAGGACAGTAGTATTCATATCAGCGCTCCTGTTCTTGGTGCGGGGGCTGCCTTGTTGCCTGCATGAATTGAGCGTAGCCTTCCGGCGTAGTGTGTTCAACACACAGGGTCTTGCCCAGCAGGAAAAACAGCTGCGGGTCGTGGTACATTTCTTCGTAGTGCTTCATCTGCTTGGGCGTGAGGTCAGTAAAATCGTTGCTGGTCAGCCCGCAGACGAAAAACGTGCCATGGATGATGTCATAGTCGCCCAGCATACGGTTCAGCGGCAGGTTTTCTGCAATGCCGTTGTCGTTGCAGACGTTATGTGGTGCACCACATAACGTCTGTAATGCGTAGTTATATGTTATGTGTAGCATAATTGACATCTCCTTTCGTACCTCCTGATTTCATTTGTATTTTAGCCGGTAGCTTTTTGTGATACTCTACATAATGTAGAGACACAATGCTCTGCAAATAACATCAGGAGGTTTTATAATGTCTGAAGCAACAATACCAATCAAGGAATTGATGGAAAAGACCGAGCAATGGCTACTCGGTCAGGGTTACAAGAAAAGTACTCTTGGGTTTTATAGAGCTACATGGAACAGATTTCTTTCGTATTCAGCCTCTCCCGCTTATAGCCGTGAAACTGCAGAGCAGTTTTTGCTTCAATACTTCGGAGTCGATGTCCACGCTATAGATCAGACTCTTGACGGTCGAATGCGCCATGCACGGCGTCACATGAATGCATTGGACGAGATTTTTCGCACGGGAACAGTGTGCCGCCGTAAAGTTTATGGCGTTGCTTCTATTGATGACGATTGTTTCGATAAGTTTTTTTCCGACTACTTGAGTTATTGCAAAATGCAGAATTTTTCGAGATCGTGGATGGACAACACAATAGCAGCATTGAGGCTTTTCTTGCTTGCTGTTCATTCATCAAACACACAGAACATCAAAAGCATAAATGCGGAGACTATCAACTGTTTTTCCACGGCTATGAGCAATGCTTCAGAAATATGCATGAATGTTCGTAGAGCAAGATGCCGACAAGTTGGTGCTTACCTGCACTGGCTTTATGACCACAAATATACGGATTTGGATTATTCCCTTCAACTCCCAAACTTCAAACGCACTGCACCCCAGATTCCACAGGTATGGAGTCCTGAAGAAATCGACAAGATTCTTGCAGTCATCGATACTGCCAATCCAGTTGGAAGGCGGAATTACGCGATTTTTCTGCTTCTTGCAAGAACAGGGTTAAGGATAAGCGACGTTTTGGGACTCAAATTTTCAAATATTAACTGGAAGGAAAACTGCATTTCACTTTCTCAGCAGAAGACAGGGAACGCCTTGAGTCTGCCACTCAGCAAAGAGCTAGGTATGGCGATTATTTCTTATTTGCAAGATGGCCGCCCACAGTCCTCCTCGGCTTTTATCTTTCTGAGCCATAACGCACCGTTTCAGCCATTGGGTGAGCATAACAATTTCAATCCGGAATTTCATAAGTATTTACGCAGAGCAGGGATTGCTATCCCAACAAAGAGGCACACAGGCGTACACACTATCCGCCATTCGTTTGCCACAAATATGCTGAGAAAAGGCACTCCGGTGCAGGATGTGTCCCAAATCCTCGGTCACAGTAACATCAGTGTAACAGAAACCTACTTGCGGGTCGATATTGAACATATGCGGTTATGTTCGCTGAGTTTGGAGGGATTACTATGAAACAATTTACTTTCACAAGCCAGCTTGCGCCAATAATATGGAAATATCTGGAATCTCGACAAAATGAGGGATATACCTCCGTGCATTGCGGCTATTATATGCAGGAACTGGACTGCCTTTCAAAGGAACTCTCGGATGCCCCCGTGGTGACAAAAGAGCTTATTGACGCATGGGATTTATTAAAGCCATATCTTTCAAACCGTTCGAAAATAGTCAGACATAATGCGATACGCGCTTTTGCAAAATTTGCATACACGCAGGACGGAATCTCCTATGTCCCGGATACCAGCAAACTAAAGAACAGTTCGACTTTTACCCCGCATATATTTACTGTTGAAGAAATACGGCGATTATTATATGCAGCAGATAATCTGCCGGTCAGGAATAATGCGCCAACAAGGCATCTGGTCATACCTGCTGTTATCCGGCTTTTATATTGCTGTGGTTTTCGTATAGGTGAGGTGCTCCGGCTAAGAGTGAAGGATGTCGATTTGGATACAGGCATTATTACTGTACACAACGGGAAAGGAGGTAAGGATAGACTTGTCCCTGTCCACAATAGCGTAATAGAGTATCTCCGAAGCTACTCTGCTCAGTTACCAGATGAAAGAGAATGGTTCTTTCCATCTGCTTGTGGCCATTATTCTATTAAAACAATCTATGATAATTTTCGCGAGCTGCTATTCGCATGCAATATTCCTCACACCGGCAATGGCCCTCGTGTGCATGATTTTCGGCATACATTCGCAGTTCATACACTGGAAAAACAACTTTCTGATGGGTATGATCCCATGGTAATCGTTCCTCGCCTTGCCGCGTATTTGGGACATAAGAGTTACCGTGAAACCTGTTGGTATATTCACCTGACGGTTGCTTCGTTCCCGGAACTTTCCCAAAAACTTGACAGAGCATTTGTCGGCATTATTCCGGTTGGAGGTGAGACGGATGAGGAAAACTGACTTTACCAAAGCACTGACCGAGTATTTCTCAATCTATCTGCCTACTACATGCGGGGTGAGTCCCAATACCACCAATTCATACAGAGATACTTTCAAGCAACTCCTTCTATTTTTTCAAGAAAAGAAAGGCATCTCCGCAAATTATATAGAATTGCGCTATCTGAATATGGAACTTGTTTCTGAATTTCTGGATTGGTTAGAAACATCCCGCCATATTGCGGTTACAACAAGAAACCAGCGACTTGCCGCCATAAAGGCCTTTGCTCATTTTGTACAGTACAAGTTTCCGGAAAACATAGAAAACTGCGTTGACATTATTAATCTGCGACCCAAAAAGTACGAAAAGGCATTGATACCGTTTTTGACGGAGGATGATCTGTCACTTCTTCTGTCCCAACCAGATGCATCTACCCGACAAGGGCTCCGAGATTTGACACTTCTTGCACTACTGTATGACTCTGGCGCACGGGTACAGGAATTGGTGGATCTTAGGCTGAAAGATGTCCGTCTAACACACCCCCCAATGGTTATTCTAACTGGAAAAGGACGAAAAGTTCGTCAGGTTCCCCTGATGAAGGATACCTGCAAACTGTTGGACAGATATATCCGCAGCTTTCATTCCGATTCTCAGTCTCAGATGATTCCGCTATTTTATAATGCAAAAAAGCAGGCTTTATCTCGCTATGGAGTCACCTATATTCTGAAGAAGTATGCGGCAAAGGCATCTCCGGTACTTGAACCACAGAATATATCTCCTCATGTATTACGCCACACCAAAGCCATGCACTTGCTGCGAGCTGGTGTTAACATGATATATATTCGAGATTTTCTTGGGCATGCAGACATCTCTACAACAGAGGTTTACGCTCGCATCGATGCAGAGATGAAGCGAAAAGTATTTGAGGAGAAAGTGCCGAATTACACACCCAATACCACAATGCCTTGGGAGGAGGATGAAGATTTATTGCAATGGTTAACACAATTTGGAAAGAAAACTTTCTGATTATGTGTAGTAAATTATGCTTAAACGCCCGGGATTCTGGGCATTTTGCTCAATTACTACTCATTTGTAGGAACTACTCATTACAGACGATACAGGCGCTATCCCTCCAAGGGTACACGGCCTCGATGGTGCCGCCGACAACTGCCTGCTCGGCTTCAAGGGTGTGTTCAATGTCGGCTTCGCGGGGGTACTTTCCGGGTTCAACGATCAGAACTTTCATCGGCATCCTCCTCATCAGAAGTTTCTTTCAGCGCATTTTTCTGCTTAACGGTCAGCAGCACGATACCTGTCGCAGACGCAAGGGAAACGACCACAATAGCCAGCAGCGGGAAACCATCTCCTGTCTGCGGGAGGGTCTGCACCTTATGCGGCGTAGGCGCAGGTGTAGGCGCAGGGGTTGCAGCGGGCGTCGGCTGCGGTGTGGGAACAGGCGTGGGCGCGGGGGGTTCTTCGCGGGGCGTGGCTTCGTCTATCATCTGAATTAACCGCTTGTCGGCGCGTGTCCATTCGGCATCCGCATTTTCGCGGACGAAAAGAGAAATCCCGTCATCAACGGTTTCCAACTTGAACTGCACCGAGTTTGCAATTTCAAAGCCAGCCGGGGCTGCATCTTCGGTCAGGGTGTAGATGTACTCCTTGTTGCCATCCGACAGCTTGAGGAAATCATCCGAAATAGGAACACTATGCGTTTTGTAGTCCGTCACCCAAGTATCAATAACTTTGCCGCCTGCATCACGGATCGTCAGCGTAGCGCCCGGCAGCAGATTGCCTGCAATGTCCGTTTTGTCGATATCCAGCACAGGCGCATCCTGCATAATGACGGTGGCATCGTCGAGTTTTACCCAAGCATCGTCGGATTTCTCATAAACCTCATTGACCTGCTCTGTACCGTTCTGCACCAGCTTGAACACGATGCTTTCGGCTTCGGCATAGCCATCCGGGGCATGTTTCTCCGTCAGGGTGTATTCCTTTTCCAGTTCCAGACCTCGCACGGTGTGCGGCGTTTTTGTGGAAGTCCAGCCCTCCACCAGATTGCCGTCTGCAGCACGGATTTCCAACTTTGCACCGGGCAGTTCCTTGCCGTTAGTGATGTCCTGCTTGGAAATGTCTACACTGGTGCGCAGGTTGGTGTTTGTACCATCTACGATTTGCCATGCAATCTGCTGACCTTCATAGGTGAAGGAAACTTCCATAGGGGTGCTGTCCAGCAGGTAACCCGCAGGGGCGGTGATTTCCACAATGCGGTATCTGCCGCTGTTCTCGCGGCTGGTGCTTCGCGGACCTGCAGGGTCAATGTAATATTCGCCGCGAATCGGCACGTCCACATCAAACCAAGTAAAGCCGCTGGCGTTGGTTGTGCTACTGGTGGCCAGCTTTGTACCGGCGTCCAGCAGCTTTGTACCGTCCGCGGAATAAATGTCATCCACGGTGTAGAGTTCATACACCGCACCGGGCAGATAGGTCAGCGCCTCTCGGTCCTGCTTGTAAATGCCTACACCGACTTTGCCGACTTTATCGCCGGGCTTTTCGGGCGTGGGCAGCACCCGCGCATTTTCAAACACAAGTGTCTGCCCATTCTTGTGGGCATCCGAGGCATCCTTGACATTCACAATGCTGTACGAACATTCCTTGTCGCCGTCCTGCTCGTGGCTGACAATAGTTTTTGCCAGCACAATGTCATTTTTCTGGTTGTCCCAGCCGAATTCCACAGTGTAGCTCTGCTGGGTCAGCACAAAACCATACGGCGCTTGAACCTCGGTAATGGTGTACTTGCCCAGCGGCAGGGTCACGGTGACTTCGCCTTTGGTGCCATCATGGGTGATTTTCAAGAAATCGTAGGTTGCCTGCGTGCGGGTGGGACTGAATTTCACTTCATCCACCTGCCCCTCCGCGCCAGTAGTAACGGTGGCAACGAGGTCACCGTCTTTGTACCAGTAGGTGCCTTGGCGGTCTGGTGTGGCAATGTCGGCTGCAGCGTGAATTTCGTACACCGCGCCTGCAAGGTTGTCCTGCGTGTAGATGAACTGTCCATCTTGGTAGTCGGTCAGCACATTGCCCAGCTTACGAATGGTAAGCTGACCGAGTGTTTCGTGATTGCAATATTTCTCGGTAACGATATACTCATCCATGTCGTTGGTAGCATTGCCCACGACCTGCCAAACGCGGTCGGACTTGATTTCAAACTCCACCGAGTAGGCAGGATCGTTATAGTATCCTTCCGGACCTTGCAGTTCCTCAATCAGGTATCTGCCCAGCGGCAGTTTTTCGGGTGTTTTCATAAGGCCGTCTGCATCGGTGTAGAACACATCCGTTTTCTTGGTGGCGCTGCCGCTGGCGGGGTCGATCATGGAAATGCGGGTCTTATTACCCTTGTCATCTAATTTGTACAAGGCAAAAGAGGTGTTGGCGATTTTGACCGCTTTGCCGGTTTCTGTATCGGTCTTGATAAGCTGTAAATAGCCCTCCAATTCCTCATCCAGTACGTTGTAGGTCATATAGTTATTGGTGGCTGTAGTGACACAGCCCGCAGGAATCGTGAATCGGCTTTGCGGGCTGTTGGCGTCCACTGTCACGATGAACGGATCACACTGGAACACATCCTTGGGGATGGTGGTTTCCACGACAAGGTATTGCCCATAGGGCAAGCCTTCAACGCGGAAGATGCCCTCATCGTTCGTGAACATTTCTCCCAGCCTATACTCGGCGGGCTGATCCGTGGGCATCCAGCCGTTGCCTTTACCGTTGGCGCAGTCACCGTCTGCGGTCAAGGTCGCGTTATAGGCATTGACCGTGTCGGTGTTGCCCTCGAACATATTGGCGATGGCTTGCCCCTCGGCGGTGAAATCGTATTTTAGTGTGGCGTTATCGTAATTGTCCTTGCGGTAGGCAGATAGGATGCTGGCGGCATCATAGCTGCCATCCGGGTTCTGCTTGAACTGCGCCGCCTTGCTTAACTTGGAAATGCGGTAAACCGTAAAGCCCGCGCCTTCCAATTTCAGTGCAGGGCTTGGCTGACCGGTGGTCGAAACCAACTTCTGCAAACTAAAGCCGGATTTGAGGACTTCGTCTTGGCTCTCCTGCTCGGAGTGGATGTGGTAGGTCGATTCATCCGCATAGGACAGGGTTTTGTAATGATTGACCTCATCGCAGAGATACCCTTTGGCGTAAGACAGATAGTACCCATCCCACGCTTTGCTGCCGTTCAGCTTGCGGCTCTCAGCCACAGCAGAATACTGGTTTTTGTAGATGTAGTCATTGTACTCGTTATTCTTCCGAGCCAAATTGCTATACTTGTCGGTGCGTTCCAGCTTCTTGTTTAGCTGTGGATACTTCCCGGTAACATACAGCTTGCCGTTTCCGTCAATGGGCAGCACCAGCCCGGTGGCACGCTCGACCAGATAGTAGCGGCCCATGTACAGGTTGGCAAAAGCCAGCTTTCCGTCTGTGATTTTGGCAGACGCTACCAGCCGGTCTTTCTGCAAAATGGGCAGGTAATCGGTATCCCAGCCGCCGTTGGTGAGGACAGTGGTGTGCCAGATAGGTTGTCCGTTAGCATCGGTGATTTTGGAATAATCTACGATGCCCGAAACACCATCCGGATGTTCAATCGTGTCGGCGGCGTACAGATCGTACACAGCACCTTCCAGCGTAGTATCTCCGTTTCTGCCCGCAGCCAGATACCGCGCGGCGTCCAAGTCCACTTTTGTCAGCAGAATATTGCCGAGGACACGGTCGTTCTGCATCTTGTCGGCATTGGCGTGCATGGTGTAGGAATCTTCGTTGTTGGCAATGCCGGTGGGGTCTGTGGCGTAGGTCTTGTCTGCATTGCGGATGCCAAAGGTGATAGTTACGATGCCCTCGCCGGTGTCGATGAGGGGACCGCCGCTGTTGGCCGTGGTAATGTCGGCGTTATAATCCGCGTTGCCCAGCCAAATCGTCTGGGCGTTCAGCGCTTTGGTAATCTCAAAGGCATACGCCCGCTTGCCGAGAACAGAACCTGCCGTGCCGGGTTTGGTTACATCCGTCCAATCGCCGTAGTACCCGCTGGGTGCGCGGCTCTCCACGATGACGAACTTGCCCTCGTTGCGCTGGGTGTAGAACAAATCATCCGAACCGCCCGCATAGTCGCTGTGGTTGATGACCTTGTAAGTGCCATCTGCTTGGCGCTCGACTTTGTACCGGTTGTATCCGCCAAACGGGATATAGCACTGCCGAACGGTGTCCCACTCAAAAATCTTAAACTCGGCATCGCCCTTGATGCGCTGCTTGGTTTCGCTGTCGATTTTGTCGATGCTGACTTTTACCGACCATTCCTCGTTTTTCATCGGGTAATCGTTCGAACTGTTGGCAGGAACCGTAATAGTCTGGTGGCTGCCCAACGCGCCGGGCGTGGAATCAAAACCGTGCGGGATGGTGATTTCATCATAGCTGAATGTAATATTCGCAAGCTGCGCCCGCGCCGAGGCAATAGCGGCATCTACCATGCCCTGCGCTTCGTTCTGCAGCTGCCCGATGGCCGCATTCTTGGCGGCTTCTGCAGCGGCATCCGCTTCGGCTTGGCTGGTGAACGGTCCTTCCTGCCCGGAAAGCGTACTGGTGCTGGTCTTGGACACCTCGTAGTGAACCGTCCATGTGGCAGAACCATCGCCGCCGTTGAGGTGAAAACTGTCATCCTGCGTGTGACCGCTTGTGGTAATGGTCTGCGCTCCGGCAGGACTCATCTGCCAGCTGCCGCCGTCCACGCTGCCGCCGGTCCGGCTGGGCGTGACGGTAATGACCGCCCCGTCCACCTTTTCCAGCGTGTTCAGCTGGTACTTGTCGGTGTTGACAGTGAATGTCAGATCAAAGCTGCCGCCGGCAGTCTGGGCGGGAGCTGTCCATGCAGCGGAATAATACTTCGGTTCCGGAACACTCGGCACATCCGGGATCTCAGTGCCGCCCGCAATTTCTTCACCGACCAGCGCCACAACCTGCCACGCATACCCTGCGGGCGGGTTATAGATGTAGGTGTAGTAGCCGTTTTCCCCGGACTGCGCATCTGTACCGTTTACCAGTTCTTCTGCAGCAGCAATATAGGTCTGCGCCGCGTAGCTGTCGGGATAGTTTTCCATGATCCACTGCTGGGTTTCATCGTAAAGGCTGCCAAGGATGTCCGGCTGTTCTTCACAGCCTTCAGGATCATCTTCAAGGCTTGCCACAACAGGACGGTCATCCAGCATATCCAGACTCAGCTGACCAAGACCGCCCCAGATGTTGACCTGGTTTGCATAGTGGTTGCCCGGCGTATACTGGCCGGGTTCAAGGCGGGACACATGAGAGAAGCTGTAGGTGGGGCAGCCCTTGGGCTGGCCGTTCAGGCCGTGGCTGCAGCAGTAGGCTTCCTGACCGTTGAACCAAATCAGCCATGTGCCGCCCTCCTTGGCAATACTGGTGATTTTGCCGGTGGCATACGGCGGAGTCGGTCCTGCAGCATAGGCGGCAATGCCGTCATCGCCGGTGTCGGCATACATCTGTGTGGGTGCGGCATCCTCGCTGATCTGTACATGGATAGATTTTGACTGCGAACTGCCGTCCGAATCCGTATAGACAAGCTGCGCCGTAAAATCGGCAGAGGCTTTTACATACAG
>ENA-ORRQ01002011-ORRQ01002011.1-human-gut-metagenome-genome-assembly--contig:-NODE-2011-length-13992-cov-3.777570_pt1 | contig 13992 bp, 9 predicted proteins | sample MGYA00242177_ERZ509138 | MGnify/ENA primary metagenome ERZ509138 (study PRJEB26280, sample SAMEA2338628) | human gut metagenome | biome: human gut; feature: human-associated habitat; material: faeces... | reverse complement strand
CCACGGATACCAAATCCTCTTTCTGTGAAGTTGAGACCGTTTCTGCAAAGACGTCCGATACCATCTGTCTTCTTCCAGCAGATAAGGTCAGTTGAAACACCACCCTGCTCGATGAAATCCTTCATAAGAAGACCTACTTCGTTATCAGCGAAAGCTGTGATAACAGCTGTGTTCATTCCGAAACACTTGTGAAGACCACGGATAACATTGTATTCTCCGCCGCCTTCCCATGCTCTAAAGCTTCTTGCTGTACGGATTCTTCCTTCACCTGGATCAAGACGAAGCATAACTTCACCTAATGATACAGCGTCAAATGTGCATTCTTCAGCTGGTCTTAAATTTAATTTCATTTTTTAGATACCTCCAAAATATTTTATTGCTACAATAGTTTACCATAATAATCCGATTAATTCCATCATTTTACCTAAACTTTTATATGTTTTATAAGAAATATGATAAATTGCAACAGCAGCCGACAATAATAGAGGAAAATATTGTATGCATGCATATTGAAAAAAGTGCTTATAAGATGTAATATTAATAAATAAAGGTTTCGATATAATATAATAATTATTATTTACTTTTAATATAAGCACAGATATACTTATGCAAAGCGAGGGTTATATATGAAGAATGTTAAAAAAATCAGACAGCTTACAATGCGTCTTAAAATGCAATGGAAGATTCTTATAGGTGTGCTTGTTGCTGGTGTGGCATGCGGTGGAGTACTTATATTTGCTAACGCTGACTCAAGTGTTTCGCTTTCTCTGACACCGGCACAGTCAAGTGTAATACAGGGGTCTACATCTACAGTTATTCATGCCAATCTTTCAGGTACGGATGATGAATTTTATGACGCGAGCAATCCTTCGAACAACGGTATTGCAAGTCCTGTAAGACTTGAATGGACAATATCGGATGAAGATTATGATGTTGTAAAGTTTGTTAATCCAAGTTCAGGCGGAGATGCTTATCTGCAGACTGTTTCAGGGACAACTAATCCTACAGTATATGGTAACAGGGCAGGAGCAGCTACAATAACAGCAGCATATCATTCTAAGAAGTTTTCAGATACAGGGGCTGTTGTATATGACAATGTACTTGCTACATCAACAGCAGCAGTATATGTTCCTATTAATGTTAATGTTGAAAGGAAAAGGGGTAATACTGTTCTTGAAGAGGCAGATCTTCTGAAAGAAGGAGATTTAATTACAATAACAGCCAATACCTGTGAGAGTAATAAGCTTTTTATTGAAACATCTAATGATTCAACAGGTGAGGTTAGTTCAGATGGAATCGTAGAGATGTATTACAGGGATTCTTCTAAAGTAGTACTTAAGGTTATTGGCGGTGGTTCAACTGTTATTACGGCAAGAACTGCAGATGGAAGCGGAATTAATCCTCTTACATATACATTTACAGTAAGGGCAGAGGTTAAGTTTAAGGACAGTATATCTAATTCACAGGGACATTTTATAACACATCTTCCAAGCGATGCATCTAACAGATATATGGTCCTTTCAGATAAGGATTATGAAGCATTTACATATGAGGACATTCCTTCTAATGTAGTTAATCCTGTTAAGTCTAACGTAATATATAAGACAGATAATTCAAATGTAGCATCAGTTGCAGTTGGAACAGTATGTGGAGTACATGCCGGAGTTACAAAGGTGAGTGCAGGACTTACTACTATTGATGTTGGAGGCAATGAATCATGGTTTACAAGAGATGCTGTTAATGTTGTAGTTCCATTTAAGAAGATGGGAAATGAAGTGAGCAATATGAATGTTGGTGATGAACTTCAGTTGTCAACATCAGCAATTGAATCAGAAGTAACATGGTCAACTTCTGATAACAAGATACTTCAGGTGGATTCTGCAACCGGTCTTGTTAAGGCAGTTGGTGCGGGTACAGCTACAATATATGCAACAAGAGTACAGGATGAATTATACACTGTGTATAATATGCCATATCAGCTGGCATATAAGATTACAGTTATAGATGGTTTTGGACTTAGTACAGTAAGCACAACAGTTAATATTGGAAGTTCAATAGACATTAAGGCTCTTGTTACTAATCAGCCAAGTAAATCACAGATTACATATACTGTAACTAATCAGGCTAATGAAGCAGGAGTTATTCCTACATATGATCTTATAGAGGTAAACCAGTCAGATGATGGTACAGTATTTACAATAACAGGTGTTGCGTCGGGTGTGACACATCTTACTGTTTCACAGAATATTAATGGAGTTATCAAGTCTGAGACTTGTGTAATATATGTTACCACTCCTGTAGGAGATGTAAGTATTAATCCTTCTTCAATATCAATTGACAGAGGAAGCACTGGAACAGTACAGGTGTTATTCAATCCGGCAGGACCTACTAACAGCAATGTTTTATGGTCATCATCAGATACAACAGTAGCTACGGTAACAGGAGACAGTTACACAGCTACTATTAAGGGATTATCTGGCGGTAATGCAACGATTACAGTAATAACTGAAGACGGACTTAAGGTTGCAACCTGTGATGTCTATGTAAGAGAGCCAGTAACAGGAGTTACACTTAATGCGACAACAGTTGAGTCTACTATGGCAATTGGAAAATATCAGCTTGTAGCAACTGTAAAGCCATCAGGAGACGGTGTGAACAGAAATGTTACATGGTCATCCTCAGATGAATCAGTTGCAACAGTTGATGAGAATGGTCTTGTAACATATATTAAGCCAGGATACTGTACAATTGTCTGTAAAACAGAAGATGGTGCATTTATTGCAACCTGTAATTTTATTATAAGCATACCAGTTGAGACTATTAAACTTGATTATAAAGATGAGATTATGTCAATAGGACAGACATTAAGAATCACAGCAGAAGTTCTCCCTATAACGGCTACGAACAGGACTGTAAGTTGGGAATCATCTAATACTAATGTATGTATAGTTGATTCTAATGGTCTGGTTGAAGCTGTCGGAACAGGTAGTGCAACAATACTTTGTAAGTCGCTTGATGGTGGTGTTACAGCAATGTGTAATATATATGTTAAGCAGCCTGTTACATCAATTGTACTTAATACGACAGATATTACAGTGAGAAAAGGACAGGTGTTCTGGCTTAATGCCACATGTCTTCCAGAGAATGCAGATAATAAGCTTGTTACATGGGAAAGCCGTGATGAAAACGTATGTAAAGTAGAAAGCGATGGTAAAGTTACAGCTACAGGTGCAGGAACAACATCTATAATATGTACTAATGTTGACACGGGACTTACAGCATATTGTATTGTTACTGTTACACAGCCTGTAACAGGAATAACACTTAATTCTGATTATCAGGAATTATGGGTTGGAGCAAAATATGCTATTATACCTTCAATTGAACCGATAGATGCAGAGAATAAGAAAGTCACATATCTTTCGAGTGATACATCAGTTGCAACAGTTGATGAAAATGGTGTTGTAACAGCCTTAAAGGGTGGTAACTGTGTAATTGAAGTTACAACAGATGAGTGTCATCTCACAGCAGCTTGTACAATTGTTGTTAAGGAATATGTTTCAACTATTACATTGAGTGAAAATAATAAATTCATGAATGTGGGTGCAACAGGAAAGCTTATTGCAACGGTTGGCACAGATACAGCAACTAATAAGAATATAGTGTGGTCATCATCAGATAACAGTATATGTTCAGTAGACCAGGAAGGTAATCTTAGTGCTGAATCAGTTGGTAATGCTGTTATTACAGCTACAGCAGCAGATGGAAGCGGAGTTACAGATTCATGTATCATAAGAGTTGTTAATCCGGTTACGGGAATAGAAGTTGTGCCGGATTCATTGAGATTGTTTGTTGGAGATTCACAGAAACTTGGTGTTAACGTATATCCGGATAATGCAACAATTAAAGATGTTGTATGGAAATCAGCTAATGAATCAATCGCGGTGGTTGATGAGGATGGCGAGGTGTTTGCTATCAGTTCCGGTAAAGTTAAGATTACAGCAACATCTCAGGATGGTAATAATATCAAAGGAATCTGCTGGGTTTATGTAACTCCAAGAGTTAATATATCCTCACTTAGAATTAATTCAAAAGAAATATATATGCTTACAGGCAGAACAAGACAGTTATCGGTAATAGTAAGGCCGGCTGTTAATAATGATTCATATGAATGGTACTCATCAGATACAGGAATAGTTACAGTTGATGGTAATGGTGTTATTACAACTGTAGGTCCTGGTGAAGCAGAGGTTTATGTCATAAGTGATGGTGCAGGTGTTGAATCAAGCTGTATAGTTCATTCACTTGCAATAAGCAGGTCTAATATTACTCTTGAGCAGTATGACAGATATACATTAGATGTAATAGGAACAGATAGTAAAATTACATGGAGAAGCAGTAATCCAAGGGTATGTACAGTTTCTTCTTCAGGAGAAGTTATTGGACGAAAAGCAGGAATAGCAACAATAACAGCTGTTGTTAATAATAAGACATTAAGCTGCACAGTAAGAGTTACAAGCATAAGATAATTCAGGTAATGATAAAATTATTATGACCATCAGTGTTGTACTGATGGTCATAATTTTTTGGATAAAAAAAGGAGATGCGGTCAAACATCTCCTTTTTAAAAATATGAGGGGGAGATAGAAAGAATTCTCTTTGCTATCTGATATAGAATATACATGATAAATGTGAGCAAAATGTGTACAATTAGTTAAACAAAAATAAAAATCATAAAATGTATTTTATTGATTAATATTCTCTAATATGTTAATATCAAAATGTTATTTAAGTGTATGGAGGTCTATATATGCCAGACGATTTTAATAAGAATACAAGCATAGAAGACGAAATTGAAAAGTCGTTGCAGAAAATGGTAGAAGAAGAAACTACAGTTGCCAAAGCTTATGTAGGAAATGCTGATGATTATAAAGCAGAGCAGCCATCAGATATTAATGATGGAAAGACGAGAGTTGTTCCTAAGATAACAGATGAAATTCTTAAGGAACAGCAGGTAATTAATAAATCATCTCAACCGACACAAGAAGAATTAACTGATAGAGATATTTTACTTGATGATGATGACGATGAAGAACCAGAAGATGAAGATAAAGAGATTTTGAAAGACGCCACTAAGAAACCACTGGATAAGAAGACAAAGCTTATTATAGCAGGGGTTGCTGCGGGAGTTGCATTAGTTTTAATTATAATAATTATAGTTGCTGTATCACTTAACAAGAAGAGTAAGAATAATTATGATTATTATTATCAGACAGGAATGAAACTGTACGAAGAGGGTAATTATGGTGATGCATCATCATATCTTAGCAAGGCTTCTAAAGAAAATGAGGGAAAGAAGAATCTGAACCTTAAGTATACATTGTATAGATGCTATGAAAGCTCAGGAAATGAGGATGAAGCTGTTAATGTGCTGAAGGATATACTTTCATATGATGAGAATTATGAAGATGCGGTTAAAGCTCTTGCAGATATTTATTATAAGAAAGAGGATGCAGATAATTTAACAAAGCTTATAAGAAAGTATCAGGATGGAAAATGCAGCAATGCAGTTAAGAATTATATTGTAAAAGAACCATCAGCTTCTAAAGAGCCGGGTTCGTATGATGATGATGTTGAACTTAAATTTACATGTGATTCTGGTTGTGTTGTTTATTATACAACTGATGGAAAAGAACCTGATATTAAGAGTACACTATATGATGGAACAGCAATTAAGTTAGAAACAGGCACAACTAAGATAAAAGCAGTTTCTGTTAATTCTATTGGGGTATATAGTAAAGTAGTTGGATTTGAATATGTTGTTGAATATGGTGCTCCTGCAGCACCAGATGTAACTCCTGCGTCAGGAAAATATTCAGATGGAGAGAAGATTAAGATTAATAATATCCCTGACAAATGTAAGGCATATTATACAACAGATGGTACAACTCCTACATCTTCATCAACAGAGTATACAGGTGAATTCGATATGCCAACCGGTAATACTGTAATCGCATTTGTAATAATTAACGATCATGAGCAGAGCAGTACAGTAGTTAAGAGAAATTATAATGTTGAAGTAAAGAATACATATACATACAGCCAGGCTGAAAGCCAACTGAAAAATGTCCTTATATCAAAGAAGGTGCTTAAGTCAGACAGCGTAGCTTCAGATGGTTCAGGTGTTAATTTTGTCTATATTTCAAAGACAAAGGTTGGCAACAATGAAATGTATATTATCAGATATGATGTAATAAAGGGTGGTTCTACAACAACTGCTGGATTATATGGCGTTGATACATCAAGCGGTAAGGTGTATACTGTGACAGGTACAGAAGGCAGTTATTCTGCCAAAGAATACTAAAGGTTGATTGTGCGTAATGCACTTCATAATATTACTTTTTGAAAGGAGAATTGTAATGTATAAAATTCTTAAGGCTGAGAAGTTAGCAGAGAAGATCTTCCTTATGGATGTTGAAGCTCCTAGAGTTGCTAAACATTGTGAACCTGGCCAGTTCGTTATTGTAAAGATGGATGATTTGGGCGAAAGAATTCCACTTACTATTTGTGATTATGACAGAGAAGCAGGAACTATAACAATAGTTGTTCAGATAGTTGGAGCGTCTACTGAGAAGATGTCACATCTTAAAGCAGGAGATGCATTTGAAGATTTTGTTGGACCTCTTGGATGTCCATCAGAGCTTATCAGCAAGGATATTGAACAACTCAAGAAGATGAATATTGTATTCATTGCAGGAGGTCTTGGAACAGCACCTGTATATCCACAGGTTAAATGGATGCATGAGCATGGAGTAGATGTTGATGTTATCGTTGGTGCTAAGAATAAGGAACTTATAATTTTAGAGGAAGAGATGAAGGCTGTTGCTGGTAATCTTTACATAACAACTGATGATGGAAGCTATGTAAGAAAGGGCATGGGTACAGATGTGCTTAAGGACCTTGTTGCAGAAGGAAAACATTATGATTTATGTGTAGCAATCGGACCTATGATTATGATGAAATTCGTCTGTCTTCTTACTAAGGAACTTGGAATTCCTACAATTGTCAGCATGAATCCGATTATGGTTGATGGAACTGGTATGTGTGGTGCATGTCGTCTTAAGGTTGGCGATGAGATTAAGTTTGCATGTGTTGACGGACCTGAGTTTGACGGTCATCTTGTAGACTTTGACCAGGCTATGAAGAGAAGTGCTATGTACAGAACTGAAGAGGGAAGAGCAATGCTCAAGCTTCAGGAAGGCGATACACATCACGGCGGTTGTGGACAGTGTAATTAGAAAGGATGGGTTTCAAAATGGACGTAATGAAGAAAGTGCCAGTCAGAGAGCAGGCTCCTGACGTAAGAAATAAGAATTTTGATGAAGTATGTCTTGGATATAACAAGGAAGAAGCTATGGAAGAGGCAACAAGATGCCTTAACTGTAAGAATGCAAGATGTGTTCAGGGCTGTCCTGTATCTATCGATATCCCAGCATTTATTCATCAGGTAAAAGAAGGAAATATTGAGGAAGCATATAAGATTATTGGTAAGTCAAGTGCACTTCCTGCTGTATGTGGCCGTGTATGTCCACAGGAGACACAGTGTGAAGGTCAGTGTATCAGAGGAATCAAGGGTGAATCAGTATCAATTGGTAAGCTTGAAAGATTTGTTGCTGACTGGGCAAGAGAAAATAATGTTGAGCCAGAGAAGCCAACAGAGAAGAAAGGCAAGAAAGTTGCTGTTATCGGTTCAGGTCCTTCAGGACTTACATGTGCCGGAGACCTTGCAAAAATGGGATATGACGTAACTATATTCGAGGCTTTACATGAGGCTGGTGGTGTATTAGTATATGGTATTCCTGAATTCCGTCTTCCTAAGTCAACAGTAGTTGCCCACGAAGTTGAGAATGTTAAGAAGTTAGGCGTTAAGATTGAGACTAACGTTGTTATTGGTAAGTCAATGACAATTGACCAGTTACTTGAAGATGAAGGCTTTGATGCAGTATTTATCGGTTCTGGTGCAGGTCTTCCAAGATTCATGGGTATTCCGGGCGAGAATGCTAACGAAGTATTCTCAGCTAATGAGTACCTTACAAGAAGTAATCTTATGAAAGCTTTCAAGGATGAGTATGATACTCCAATAGCAAGATTTAAGAAGGTTGCTATCGTTGGTGGTGGTAATGTTGCTATGGATGCTGCAAGAACAGCATTAAGACTTGGAGCAGAAACTCATATCGTATACAGAAGAAGTGAGGAGGAGCTTCCAGCAAGAGCTGAGGAAGTACATCACGCTAAGGAAGAAGGAATTATATTTGACCTTCTTACTAATCCGACAGAGATTCTTACAGATGACAAGGGTAATGTTACAGGTATGAAGTGCATTAAGATGGAACTTGGTGAACCTGATGCTTCAGGAAGAAGAAAGCCTGTAGAGATTCCTGGTTCAGAGTTTGTTATGGAATTAGATGCAGTTATCATGTCACTTGGTACTTCACCTAACCCACTTATATCTTCAACAACTAAGGGACTTGACATCAACAAGAGAAAATGTATCGTAGCAGAAGAAGAAAATGGTAAAACATCTAAGGAAGGTGTATATGCCGGTGGAGATGCTGTTACAGGTGCAGCTACAGTTATTCTTGCCATGGGAGCAGGAAAGGCTGGAGCTAAGGGAATTGATGAATTCCTTTCTAACAACTAATCAGAATATAGTAAACCCGCTGTGTCTGTTAATTACACAGCGGGTTTTATTGATTATAAGAATTAATTAAACATTTTTTCAACGAACTGTTCTGAAAAATTCTCGGCTTCTTCATCTGAAAGTTCAGTAAATTGTACGGTTAACTGTTCTTTAACATAAGCTGTACGGTTAAAATATTTCATTTCTTCCTGAATATCTCCAGTGTAAGAATTTTCAATATCTTCTTTGGTTATGTTGTCTTCAAGCCAGTTAAGTACATTGGCGGCTTTCTTATCCTCAGTTTCAGCCTTGGCTTTAATTTTGTTAGAGTATTTCAAAGACCAGACACCGATTGCAATGAATCCGATAAATAACAGACCAAGAACAATATTAATAAAAAGGAATGAAGGTGCATCTTTAGTTACTATCTTAATGATACCGATATCATTAAGAATCATAAGAATGATTCCGATTCCTCCACATACAAAGAATGTGATGGCAGAAGATAAGTTATCCTTGTACTTGTCAGTGCTGCTTTCATACAGGCTTCCACCTGTAAGAAGAGAGTCATTCCCGTTATTATCCTGAATGTTGTCATTAGTTATGTCAGTTGCGTTTTCAGACATAATATTCCTCCTTGTTATAGAACTTAACCATAAGTCCTTTATTGTTCAGATATTATAAAATATAATTGTGAAAAAATAAAGAACATCTGGATTAATGTGGTAAAATACGAAAGAAAGATATTACAGATTAGTAAGATTAAGGAGATTGATATGAAAACACTTATAGTGACAGGGGGAAGTCTTGATATAAGCTGGGCAAAGGATTTTGTCAGGACAATAAATGCTGAATACATAATTGCAGCTGACAGTGGTCTTAAATATATTGATGAACTCGGACTTGTGCCGGATATGATACTGGGGGATTATGACTCAGTAGAAGATGGACTGCTTGATAAGTATAAAAGTATAGATATTAAGACTTATCCTAAAGAAAAGGATTATACAGATACGCATATTGCTATTATAAATGCATTGAAAGCCGGAGCTTCAGTTATATATATACTTGGGGCGACAGGTACAAGGATGGATCACACATTTACCAATATATGCAATATGAAGGCTGCACTTGACAGTGGCGTACCATGTTTTATATGTGACAGTCACAATAAAATATATCTTATAAATGACAAGATGGGAGAAGTAAAAGTATCAAAAAAAGGACAGTATGGTGATTATGTATCATTTGTTCCACTATCTGAAGAAACAATTATAAGTCTTGCAGGGTTTAAATATGTGCTTGATGATTATATACTTCATCAGGGTTTAAGCATATGCCAGAGTAATGAAATTAAAGAAAATGAGGCGGTTATAAATATAAAAAAAGGACTTGTGATTGTATTTGAAACAAAGGACTAAAAATACTTGTAATTATTGGCAGATTGTAATAAAATTAACAAAGAGTTGCGCAATAGCAACGTAAAAAACAAGGGAGGTCTCGTAATGAGTAATACAACACAGGCATTATCAAGGATTGAAGCAATACTTGATGATAGCAGCTTTGTTGAAATCGGTGCTGGTGTGACTGCCAGATCTACAGATTTTAACATTCAGGAAAAGAAGGCTCCATCCGATGGTGTTATTACAGGATACGGAGTTATTAATGGTAATCTTGTGTATGTATACAGCCAGGATGCAACTGTTCTTAATGGTTCTATCGGTGAGATGCATGCTAAGAAGATTTCAGCACTTTATGATTATGCTATGAAGATGGGAGCTCCTGTGATAGGTCTTATTGACTGCGCAGGTTTAAGACTTCAGGAAGCAACAGATGCTCTTGAAGGTTTCGGTACAATTTATAAGAAGATGTCTATTGCATCAGGTGTTATTCCACAGATCACAGCAGTTTACGGTAACTGTGGCGGTGGACTTGCAATTCTTTCTTCATTATCTGATTTTACATTTATGGAAGATAGCAAGGCCAAGCTTTTTGTTAACAGCCCTAATGCATTAGATGGTAATAATGAATCAAAGCTTGACTCAGCGTCAGCTAAGTTCCAGGCAGAAGCAGGAGTTGTTGATTTTACAGGAGATGAGGAGACTATTGCTAATGGTGTAAGACAGTTAGTTTCTATGCTTCCTGCTAACAACGAAGAGGATGCTGCAGTTTCTGCAACAACAGATGATCTTAACAGAGCATGCCCGGATATGGCAGCAGAGATTGCTGATCCTGCATTAGCTCTTTCAGATATTGCTGATGATAATGTATTTGTTGAAGTTAAGGCTTCATATGCTAAAGAAATGGTTACAGGATTTATTCAGGTAGATGGAATTACTATTGGTGCTGTAGCTAACAGAACAGCTCTTTATGATGAAGAGGGTGAAGTGGCTGAAAAGTTTGAACCGGTTCTTACAGTTAAGGGCGCTTACAAGGCAGAGAATTTTGTTAATTTCTGTAATGCATTTGAAATTCCTGTACTTACACTTACTAATGTTAAGGGATTCGAAGCTACAGTGGCAGCTGAGAAGGGAATTGCAATTGCAAGTGCCAAGCTTACATATGCATTTGCTAACGCAGATGTACCTAAGGTTAATGTTATTACAGGTGAGGCTTATGGAAGCGCATATGTTTCTATGAACTCTAAGTCTTTAGGTGCAGACCTTGTCTACGCATGGCCAACAGCTTCTATCGGAATGATGGATTCACAGCTTGCAGCAAAGATTATGTATGCTGATGAGATAGCAGCCGCTTCTGATGTGGCAGCAACTGTTTCAGAGAAAGCAGCTGAATATGCTAAGTTACAGTCAAGTGTTGAGTCAGCAGCAGCAAGAGGTTATGTTGATGCTGTTATTGACCCGGAGAATACAAGACAGTATGTAGCCGCTGCATTTGAAATGTTATTTTCAAAGAGAGAGGTTCGTCCTGATAAGAAGCATGGAACAGTTTAATTAAGAGGTGACAATATGAAGAAGACTAATTTGAAAAGATTCTTATTGTTATTCTGCATGTTAGCCTGCGTATTCAGTATGACAGCCTGTGGTAATGCACAGATTGATACTAATACAGCTAAAGAATCCGTTAAAGATAGCGAGGTTGCTTATGTTGAGAATTACCTCAAGGACTGGGCAAAGGATATGATTCTTTACCTTGACAGCAATCAGGGTGAAGCAGGAACAGATGCTCTTATTGCAGATGCAGAAGCAGGAATAACCCTTAATGATGTTAACAGTAAGATGTATATTGTTAACCAGCAGGGAATGAATGTTAAAACAATAGGATTATACAATAGCTGGAACAGCACTAAAGATGAACTTGGTGAACTCAAAGAGTCTGTTGATGTTAACAACATTAATGTAAAGGTCAGTGATGAAACAAGTGAATTATGTACTATTTCAGTTAAACTTAAATTCGAAAAGAGAGTATGTACATTCGAATTCGTAATCAATACAGATTACACACTTGAAAGTGGAGCTATTAATCCATCATACACAACAGGTGAGAAGATGGGTAAGGCCGGAATGAATACACTTATTGGTATGGGAACTGTATTTGTAGTTCTTATATTCATTTCATTCATTATTTCTCTGTTCAAGTATATAAGCGTATATGAGAACAGAAAGAAAGAACAGAAAGAAGACACAGCTTCTGTTGGTGTTGATAATGCTATAGCACAGATTGTTTCTAATGAAGAAGAAAATGTTGAGGACGATCTTGAACTTATTGCAGTTATTACTGCAGCAATTGCAGCATCAGAAGGAACATCTACGGATGGTCTTGTTGTCCGCTCAATTAGAAAGGTTAATAATAGGAGGAAATAATCATGAAGAACTATACAATTACAGTTAATGGTAACGTATATGATGTTACTGTAGAAGAAGGAACAGGCAGTGCAGCTCCAGCAGCTAAGGCAGCCGCTCCTAAAGCAGCTCCAAAGGCTGCAGCTAAGGCAGCAGCACCAGCAGGTGCTCAGGGAGCAGTTAAAGTTAACGCTCCAATGCCAGGAAAGATTCTTAAGGTTAATGCAACAGCAGGTGCTGCTGTAAAGAAGGGCGATGTATTGGTTGTCCTTGAAGCTATGAAGATGGAGAATGAAATCTGTGCTCCTCAGGATGGCACAATTGCAACTGTTGAGTGTGCAGCTGGTGATTCTGTAGAGTCAGGTAAGGTATTAGTTTCATTAAATTAATTATGATACTGATATAAAGTGACTTACGGAGGTATAAGATGAGTTATATTATAACAACTTTAGGAAACCTCGTTCACCAGAGTGCATTCTTCGGACTTACATGGGGTAATTACCTTATGGTTCTGGTTGCGTTTGTTTTCCTTTATCTTGCAATTAAAAAAGGATATGAACCTCTGCTCTTAGTACCTATTTCTTTTGGTATGCTTCTTGTAAACCTTTATCCTGACATTATGTTAGCAATAGAGGATTCAAGTAACGGTGTAGGTGGTTTGTTACATTATTTCTATTTACTTGATGAATGGAGTATTTTACCATCACTTATTTTCTTAGGTGTTGGTGCTATGACTGATTTTGGTCCATTGATTGCTAACCCGGCAAGTTTCCTGCTTGGTGCAGCAGCACAGTTTGGTATCTTTGCAGCATATCTTATGGCTATTCTTATGGGATTCCCAGATAAGGCAGCAGCAGCTATATCAATTATTGGTGGTGCAGATGGTCCTACTTCAATATTCCTTGCAGGTAAGCTTGGTCAGACTAAATATATGGGACCTATTGCAGTAGCAGCATATTCATATATGTCACTGGTTCCGATTATCCAGCCACCGATTATGAAGCTTTTAACAACTAAGAAGGAAAGAGAAGTTAAGATGGAACAGTTAAGACCTGTTTCTAAGCTTGAGAAGATTCTTTTCCCTATAGTAGTTACTGTAGTAGTAGTACTTATTCTTCCTACAACAGCACCACTTGTTGGTATGCTCATGTTAGGTAACCTTTTCAAGGAAAGTGGAGTTGTTAAGCAGCTTGCAGAGACAGCTTCTAATGCACTTATGTACATAGTTGTTATTATCCTTGGAACATCAGTTGGTGCTACAACAAGTGCAGAAGCATTTCTTAACCTTGATACATTAAAGATTGTTGCATTAGGACTTATTGCATTCGCATTTGGTACTGCAGCAGGTGTGTTATTTGGTAAGATTATGTGTCTTGTTACACATGGTAAGGTTAATCCGCTTATTGGTTCAGCAGGTGTATCTGCGGTTCCTATGGCAGCCAGAGTTTCGCAGAAGGTTGGTTCTGAGGCAGATCCTTCTAACTTCCTTCTGATGCATGCTATGGGACCTAA
>ENA-ORRQ01002004-ORRQ01002004.1-human-gut-metagenome-genome-assembly--contig:-NODE-2004-length-14010-cov-3.045503_pt1 | contig 14010 bp, 12 predicted proteins | sample MGYA00242177_ERZ509138 | MGnify/ENA primary metagenome ERZ509138 (study PRJEB26280, sample SAMEA2338628) | human gut metagenome | biome: human gut; feature: human-associated habitat; material: faeces... | reverse complement strand
CGGCTGTCCATCCAGGACAGCCGGTCTGTTTCGCATTCTGCACAAATCCGCGTCCAGCGGCTTGCATACCAGGCTGATCCATGATAAGGTAAAAGCAAAGGAGGCGGTACCATGAAGATCTCGACCAAAGGGCGCTATGCGCTGCGGCTGCTGCTGGATATCGCGCAGAACCAGCAGGACGGGTTCGTCTCGCTCAAGGAGATCGCCGAGCGGCAGGAGGTCTCCAAAAAGTATCTCGAGCAGATCATCCCGCTTCTGAGCCGGGCAGAGCTGCTGCAGACTTCGCGCGGCTATCAGGGCGGCTACCGCCTGTGCCGCGCACCGGAGGAATATACGGTCTATGAGATCCTGTCCGTGGCTGAGGGCGGGCTTGCGCCTGTCGCCTGTCTGGATCAGCCGGAAAACACCTGTCCCCGCGCGCCGGACTGCCTGACGCTCCCGGTCTGGGAGAGGCTGGAGAAGACGATCCGCGACTATCTGCGCTCGATCACGCTGCAGACGATCCTGGACGGGAAACACATCTGAAACAGCGCAAAAGGCCGCCGGGCGTGCCCCGGCGGCCTTGCTTTACCGTTTCGTGATGCGCAGCTTGGAGAGCATGAGGTTGCCGAACTCGGCCTGGTCATTTACGGTGCAGACCTCGCCGAACAGGAACAGGCCGAGGCCCGGGCTGTGCAGCTCGGCGGGCAGGATGCCCTTGAGCCCGGCGCAGCCGAAGATGAGCGTGTCCGCATCGTCATAGAATGCCTGCATCCGGGGAAGGACGGTGTCGGGCTTTGCCAGCCGCAGCGTCATCTGCGGGCAAAGATCCCGGCCGGAGACGAGCTTTCCGCCCTCGCACGACAGATGCGCGTTGACGCCGAGCGGGTCGGTCAGCGTGACGTGCTCAAAGTCCGTCTCGCCGAAGCCGAGGGCGGCGCGCTGTTCCCGGTACCACGCGAGCGCGTCGCAGCCGTTGATGGTGTCGATCACGCGCGGGTCGGAGAACGTCAGCGTGCAGCGTTCCAGCAGCGTCGTGTGCAGGTTTTCCGTCACGGCCTCAAACTGATACCGCTCGTCCTCCAGCAGCAGAACGGCGGCTTCTCCGCCGCCGGGGATCAGATGGCTCCGGCCCGTGACCGGGTCGATGGCGGCCGCGCCGCCATGGGGCAGGGGAGGCGGCGGTGCAGCTCGCGCAGGAAGGCGTTTTCCCCGCCCGCGTTGCCAAAGAGGACGATCGCCGCCTGCGGCGCACTTGCCGGGAGCTGCGCGAGGATATCGGCGTAGCTGCCTGTCAGCGCCGTGCCGCGCACATCGCGGGCAAAGCGCTGCGTGTCGGGTACTACCGGGTCCCAGCAGCCGGTCATGCCATAAGAGGCCGCGCCGAACGCGCCGGGCAGAAGCTCCTGCACGGGCGTCACAAAGATCAGATCCATAAGATCCCTCCTGCGTGAACATTTTTCTTTATCCTAGCACGATTTGCCCGCCAGCACAAGACACAGGCGTTGCGCGCAGCCGGACGAATATGCTATAATCAAAATCACAACACAACATTGAAGGGAGAACCCCATGAAATTTTCTGAAATGCCGTATGCGCGGCCCGATCTGGACGAATTGAAGCAGCAGCTGCAGGCGCTGACCGACCAGCTGAAGTCCGCGCCGGATTACGCTTCCGCGCACGAGGCCTTCCTCGCCCAGCAGAAGCTGTCGACGCACATCGACACCCTCGCCACGCTCTCGAGCGTCCGCAACTCCATCGATACCCGCGACAAGTTCTATGACGCCGAGGAGCAGTTCTGGAACGAGGCTGGTCCGGAGCTGCGCGCCTATGACGACGCATGGACCGCGGCAATGCTCGAAAGCCCGTTCCGCAAGGACTTTGCGGCGGAATACGGCGATCTGATGTTCGTCAACGCCGAGATCGGCCGCAAGGCCTTCTCCCCCGCGATCGTCGAGGAGCTGAAGCAGGAAAACCAGCTCGTGCAGGACTATCAGAAGCTCATCGCCGGCGCGCAGATCGACTTTGAAGGCAGCACCTACACCATCTCGCAGCTTTCCCCGTTCAAAAACAGCCCGGACGACGCTGTGCGTCTGGCGGCCTGGAAGGCCGAGGGCGGCTGGTACAAGGCGCATCAGCCGGAGCTGGATGAGATCTATGACAAGCTCGTGAGGCTCCGCGACGCGATGGGCCGCAAGCTCGGCTACGACGGCTTTACCCAGCTCGGCTACTACCGTATGGGCAGAAACTGCTACACGAAGGAAGACGTCGAGAAGTTCCGCGCTGCCGTGGTCAAATATGTCGTGCCGGTCGCAAGCTCCATCTACCGGGAGCAGGCCGCGCGCCTCGGCAAGTCCTATCCCATGAACTTCGCCGACAACGCCCTCATGTTCCGCAGCGGCAACCCCAAGCCCTGCGGCACACCGGCTGAGATCCTGGCGCAGGGCAAGCACTTCTATGAGGAGCTGTCGCCCGAGACCGGCGAATTTTTCAACACCATGCTGGATAACGAGCTGCTGGACGTGCTCTCGACGCCGGGCAAGCGCGCGGGCGGCTACTGCACCAGCCTGGGCGACTACCATGTGCCGTTCATCTTCGCCAATTTCAACGGCACGCAGCACGACGTCGAGGTCGTGACGCATGAGGCCGGCCACGCCTTCGCCGCCTGGCTCAACCGCGACCGTATCCCGCAGTCGTATATCTGGCCGAGCCTGGAGGCCTGCGAGGTGCACTCGATGTCCATGGAGTTCTTCGCCTGGCCGTGGGCCGAGGGCTTCTTTGGCGAAGACACCCGCAAGTTCCGCTACAGCCATCTGGCGGGCGCGCTGACCTTCATCCCCTACGGCACGATGGTCGATCATTTCCAGCACATCGTCTACGAAAAGCCGGAGATGACCCCGGCGGAGCGCCACGCGGTCTGGAAGGAGCTTCTGGGCGTGTATATGCCGTGGGTGAAGCTCGGTGACGGCATCCCGTTCTACGGCGACGGCGAGGGCTGGCAGCGGCAGCTGCATATCTATGTGAATCCGTTCTACTATATCGATTACTGCCTCGCGCAGACCGTCAGTCTCCAGTTCTGGGCGCTGCTCCAGAAGGACAAGGACAACGCGTGGCAGCACTATATGGCCTACACGAAGCAGGGCGGCAGCTGCGTCTTTACGAAGCTGCTCGAAAACGCCGGGCTGGAAAGCCCGTTCGGCGAAGCCTGCCTGCGCGGCGTGTGCGAGACGGCCAAGGCGTGGCTCGACAGCTATGACCTGACTGGGCTCGCGTAACGCAAAGACGCTTCTGCGGGCGGAATTGGGCGTTCCAATTCCGCCCTTGGCCTGTCTTTAGAAAGCGAGGCGAAAACTCTTGAAAAACACGAAAAACAGCGCGAACAGGCGTGTGCTCGGGCAGCTGCTGCACGGCAGCTGGCGGTATTTTATCGCCTGTATTGCCGCGAGCCTGCTCTTTACGGCGTTTGAGCTCGTCATCCCGCAGATCATCCGCGTGAGCGTGGACTCGCTGATCGGGTCCGGCCCGGTGAAGGTCGCGGCGGCCCGGCCCGTCGTGCAGGCGCTGGGCGGGGTGGACTACCTCCGGCAGAATCTGTGGATCCCGGCAGCCATGATGGCCGGCTTCGGTTTGCTGTCTGCCCTGATGCGCTACTGCGTGAACCTCTACAGCGCCAAGGCGGGCGAGACGCTCGTCAAGACGAGCCGGGATCTTCTGTACCACCACATCCAGCACCTGCCGTGGAAATGGCACATGGAAAACCCCACGGGCGACATCATCCAGCGCTGCACGTCGGACGTCGAGCGCATCAAGACCTTCTTTGAAGAGCAGTTCGTCTCCGTCTTCCGGATGCTCGCCATGATCGTATTCGCGCTCGTGTGCATGGCGCTGATGAACTGGAAGCTGGCGCTGGTCCCGGCAGTTCTGTTTCCGGTGATCATCATCTATTCGCTGCTGTTCCATAACTCCATCCGTGAGCGCTTCACCGCCTGCGACGAGTCGGAGGGCGTGCTGTCGACCATCGCGCAGGAGAATCTGACCGGCGTGCGCGTCGTGCGCGCCTTCGGCCGGGAGGAATATGAGCGCCAGCGCTTTGAAGCGCAGAACGAGGACTATACCACCCTCTGGGTCCGGCTCTGCCGGACGCTTTCGGACTTCTGGGCCGTCGGCGACGCCACGGCCTGCATCCAGACCATGCTCGTCGTGGTGTTGGGAAGTCTTCTGTGCGTGCGCGGCGAGATGACGGAGGGCGAGTTCGTGTCCTTCGCCATCTATAACACGATGAGCATCTCTCCGGTCCGTCGTCTTGGCCGCGTGATCTCGGAGATGAGCAAGATGGGCGTGTCGGTCTCCCGCATCGCGGAGGTGCTGGACGCCCCGTGCGAGCAGGATAAGCCCGGCGCTGCGCCCCAGCCGATGGACGGCGATATCGTCTTCGACCACGTCTCGTTCCGCTATGAGACGGGGCCGGACGTCCTCTCCGACGTCAGCTTCACCATCCCGGCCGGCAAAAGCTTCGGCATCCTGGGCGGCACGGGCTCGGGCAAGAGCAGCCTTCTGCTGCTGCTCTGCCGCCTCTATGCGCCCTCGGAGGGGCGCGTGACGGTCGGCGGCGCGGATCTGGCAGATCTGCCCGCGGCGTGGGTGCGCGACCATGTCGGTGTCGTGCTGCAGGAGCCGTTTTTGTTCTCCCGCACGATCGAGGAGAACATCGGCATCTGCGGCGCGGACCACGCGGCCGTGTGCAAAGCCGCCGAGACGGCCTGCATCGCCGCCGATATCGAGCAGTTCGCAGACGGCTACCAGACCATGGTCGGCGAGCGCGGCGTGACGCTCTCCGGCGGACAGAAGCAGCGCGTGGCCATCGCGCGCATGCTGACGAAAAAGACGCCCATTATGGTCTTCGACGATTCGCTCTCCGCCGTCGACACCCAGACGGATGAGAAGATCCGCACGGCGCTCGGCCGCGATCTTGCCGGCACGACCACGATCATCATCTCCCACCGCATTACAACGCTGATGGACTGCGACAACGTTCTGGTCCTCGAGCACGGCAAGCTCCTGCAGTACGGCCCGCCGCAGACGCTTCTGCAGGCGGACGGCCTGTTCCGCCAGATCTACGACATGCAGATGTCCATCGGAGAGGAGGAGCCGGCATGAAGCGAGAAGAAAAGAAGGGCCTGCCGTTCTTCGGCATCCCGAAGCTGGCCCCGTATCTGAAGCCCTACCGGATGCTGTTTTTCTGGATGGTGACCATGGGCGGGATCGGCAGCGCCATGGACGCGGTCATCCCCCTGTTCCAGCAGCATGCCATCGACCATTTTATCGCCGAGAAGACCATGGACGGCATCGGCGGCTTCCTGGCCCTCTATATTCTGGTCATGCTCGTCCAGACGGCCACGAACTACATCTCTGCCTACGGCGCGTGCAAGGTCGAGCTCTACATCGGCCGGGATCTCAAGCGCGAGGCCTTCAACCACCTGCAGACGCTCTCGTTCTCCTATTTCAACCAGAACAGCGTCGGTTACATCCACGCCCGCGTCATGTCGGATACCGACCGCATCGCAAGCACGCTGGCCTGGGGACTCATGGAGGGCGTGTGGTACATCGCGTATCTGCTGTTCGCCGTCGTCATGATGTTCGTGCTCAACTGGCATCTGGCGCTGTGCGTGATGGTGATCGTGCCGGTCCTCGTCGTCTCGGGCGCGTATTTCCAGAAGAAGCTCGTCTTCTTCCACCGCCGGGTGCGCGAGCAGAACTCGCGCATCACCGGCGCGTTCAACGAGGGCATTACCGGCGCGAAGACCACCAAAACGCTCGTGATCGAGGATAAGGTCGAGCGCGAGTTTGACGGCCTCACCGGCGAGATGAAGCGCATGAGCGTGCGCGCCATGCACTTCCGCAGCGTCTTCATGTCGACGACGGCCTTCGCCGCCTCCGTCGCGCTGGCGATCGTCCTCTGGCGCGGCGGCATCATCACGAAAAACGGCGTGATGCTCATCGGTACGCTCTCCGTGTTCATGAACTACGCGCAGGGCATGATGGAGCCGGTGCAGTGGCTCGTGCAGGTCATCTCGTCGCTCGTCAACGTGCAGGTCAACGTCGAGCGCTTCACCAAGCTCATGGAGACCGAGTCCGACGTGCGCGACACGCCGGAAGTCACGGAGAAATACGGCGACGCCTTCCACCCGAAGAAGGAAAACTGGGAGCCGCTCTACGGCGATATCGAGTTCCAGGACGTCACCTTCCGCTACCCCGACGGCAGCGAGAACGTGCTGGAGCACTTCAGCCTCAAGGTCCCGCAGGGCACAAACGTCGCCATCGTCGGCGAGACCGGCGCGGGCAAATCCACGCTCGTGAACCTCGTCTGCCGCTTCTTTGAGCCGACGGAGGGTCGCGTGCTCATCGACGGCCGCGACGCGCGTGCGCGCAGCCAGCTCTGGCTGCACTCCAACATCGGCTCCGTGCTGCAGACGCCGCACCTGTTCTCCGGCACGGTCCTGGAAAACCTGCGCTACGGCCGTCCCGACGCGACAATGGATGAGATCGAGGCCGCGGTCAAGGCCGTCTCGGCCGACCAGATCATCGCAAGACTGCCGGACGGCTATGATTCCGACATCGGCGAGGGCGGCAACACCCTCTCCACCGGCGAAAAGCAGCTGCTGTCCTTTGCCCGCGCGCTGCTGGCCGACCCGCGCATCTTCGTGCTGGACGAGGCGACGAGCTCCGTCGACACCGTGACCGAGCAGCTCATCCAGAACGCCATCGAGAAGGTCATGACCGGCCGCACCTCCTTCATCATCGCCCACCGCCTGTCGACCATCCGCCGCGCGGACGTGATCCTGGTCGTGCATGACGGCAAGATCATCGAGAGCGGCACCCACCGCTCCCTCATGTCCGCCCGCGGCCCCTACTACCGCCTCTACACCCGCCAATACCGCGAAGAACAGACAAAATCGATGATGGACTAACACAAACCGCCCGGCAGGATCTCCTGCCGGGCGGCTTGCATAGATAAGGAAGAAAACTGGTTGGAAAAGCGGGGCCTCAGCCCTTGACGGCGCCGGCGGTGACGCCGCTGATGATGTAGCGCTGGAAGATCGTGAAGATCAGCAGCTGCGGGATGATCAGGATGACGCAGCCCGCGGTCATGAGCGCGTAGTTGGTCGAGAAGGTGCCCTTGAAATACGCGGCCGCGATGGAGAGCGTGCGCACGTCGGGCGAGTTCAGCATGATCTTGGCCAGCGGGAAGTCGTTCCAGCAGGCGAGGAAGGTCATGATGAGCGCGGTGGAGATGACCGGCTTTGCCACCGGCACGAGGATCCGGAACAGCAGCTGCCAGATGCTGCAGCCGTCGATGATCGCGGCCTCCTCCAGCGAGTCCGGGATCGAGCGGAAGCCGGAGACCATGATCATCATGTTCATCGGCGCGGTCCAGCCGATGTGGGTCAGGATGGTCGACCAGAGCGTGTCATACAGCCCGACCTTGACCATGACCAGATAGATCGGCAGGATCATCACGCACGTCGGCATGATGACGCCGCAGACGAAGTAGGAATACACACCGTTCTGCACCTTCCCGCTGCCGAAGCGCATCCGTCCCAGTGCGAAGGCCGCAAAGATCGACAGCAGCATCGATACCGGTACGGAGATCAGGATGACGATGCCGGTGTTTTTCACCATCGAGTAGAACGGGATGGTCTTGTAGGCGTTGACGTAGTTTTCCCAGTGCAGGGTATCCGGCAGGGCGAGCGGGTTCGTCAGAATATCGGTGTTGGACTTCAAAGACAGATAGATCAGCCACAAGACCGGCACCGCCGCCAGAAAGACCAGCAGGAACAGCCCGATGTTTCCAAGAATTTTTCCGCAGGTGTTTTTCGTTTTCTGCCGCTGCGAATCGGCTGTGAGGGTTTGATACATAGATATTCCCTCCCTTTAATCGGCGTTGCGCCGCGAAAGCCGCATGGACAGCAGCGAGATGAGCGCCGCGAAAACAAATTCCGCCACCGCGATCGTCATGCCGTAGCCATAGAGCATACCGTCGAACGTTGTTGTGTAGAGATACGAGACGATCGTCTCCGACGCGTGCGCCGGGCCGCCGCCGGTGAGGATATAGACGACCTCATAGATCTTCAGCGCGGCCGTCAGCACGAAGATGCAGATGGAGGTGACATTCTCGCGCAGCATGGGCAGGATGATGCGGAAGATCTGCGAGGTGCCGGTACAGCCGTCGAGCGAGCTGGCCTCCAGCACGTCGGCGGGGATGGACTTGAGTCCGGCCTGCCAGAGCGACATATAAAAGCCCATCGAGCTCCAGGCGCAGACCATGGAGAAGGAAATGGGGCTCAGAATGCCGTTCGCGCCGATCCACGCGGGCCCCTTGACGCCGATGAGGGCGAGCAGACTGTTGATCAGGCCGTTGTTGGGCTTGAGAATGAACGACCAGAGCAGACCGCACAGGACGCCCGGGATGACGTAGGAGGCAAAGATGATGACCTTATAGACCGTATTGCGCTTGCGCTGCTTGTTGAGCCAGAGCGCATATAAGAAGGAGAGCGGGATGACGAAAAGAAAAAGGGAAACGGCGCAGATCAGCGAATTGCGGACCGACAGCCAGAAATACCGGTCATGGATCAGCCGGGTATAGTTTGCAAAGTTGTTCCATTCCAGCGCACCGATGCCGCGGTAGCCGGTAAAGCTGTAGACGAGGCACATGATGAGCGGATAGATGATGAACGCCGTGTAAAACAGCAGCAGCGGCGCGGCGAACAGCCAGAATTTTTGCTTGGTATAGATCTTGTGCGTAACGATCACCTCTTGATGCGGTTCAAAAACAGCCGGCGGCCAGTACCCAAGCTTGGCTACCGCCGCCGGCCATACCTATAGTTTTCTCTGCCTGTTATGGTACAGGATATCCGGGCAAAATGCACCCGGTTTTTTTATCCAATGCTCGCCTGCCAGTCGGCGACGAACTGCATGGCGCCGTCGATATCGGTCGCGCCGGTGATGATGGCGGTCACGGCGTTGCGGTAAGGCGCCTTGACGGAAGCGTCGAACCAGGCCTGGCAGAGGTCGGGCACGCTGTAGGCGTCGGAGGCGATGGCGTCAAAGATGGTGGCCATGAACGGATCGAGCGTGCTGCGATCGACGTAGGACAGGTCGGTCGCGGGGATGGTGCCTGCGCTCCAAAGAGCCTCGGTGCCCTCACCGGAGGTCAGGAAGTTCAGCCAGAGCTTGACGGCCTCGAGCTTGGCCGGGTCATTTTCCACGCAGGAGCCGACATAGCAGTTCCAGCCGTAGGTACGCAGGCCGACGGTCTGATCGTGGATGGAATCGGAGAACTGCGGGCCGAAGTTGAAGACGAACTTGTCTGCGTGCTCGGAAGCGTCGAGCTCAGAGACGAAGGAGGTAGCGAAGCAGTACATGGCGGCGTCGCCGTTGATGAAGGCCGCCTTGGCCTCCGCGTCGGAGGTGTAGGAGACGGCGTCACCGTATGCGCCGGTCTCGGCGATCTCCTGGATGCGGGCGAGGGTCTTGCGGAAGGGTTCGCAGGTGTAGAAGTCCTCTTCCTTCGCGCTCAGCTTTTCGCACAGCGCCTTGTCCACGCCGTACTGGCAGAACAGCGCATGGTAGCCCCAGATCGCCCAGATATCGGTCGCGCCGTGGCTGATGGCACGTTCACCGTTTTCGGTCAGAACGTTGCAGACGTTGATGAACTCGTCAAAGGTCGTGGGGACCTCAAGGCCGTACTTGCCGAGGATCTCGGTGTTGTATGCCCAGCCCTGGACCTCCGCCATGTAGGGGATCGCCCAGTAGCCGTCGACCGCCTCGTTGGCAAAGTCGAGCGCGTCGGTTTTGTAGTTGCTGCCGATCTCAGCGACGATGTCGTCCAGCTGCATGATGACGCCTGTGCCGGCCCACTGCTTGACCCAGCCGTAGGAGGTGTTCATCAGGTCGGGCAGGTTGTTGGCGGAAGCGCCCATCTGGAACTTGGCGTTATAATCGTCGGAGTTGCCGCCGATGGGGACGAGATCGAGTGTGATGTTCGGGTATTTTTCCATAAAGGCCCTGGCTGCGGCGATGGTGCCCTTCTGCTCGGCAGCGCCGTCTTCAAGGTCGTTGCAGGGCAGCCAGTAGGTCAGGGTGATGGGGGCTTCGGCGTCAGTCTCGGCAGCCGGAGCTTCTTCTGCGGCGGGGGTGGTTTCGGTAGTTTCGGCGGGAGCAGCGTCGGCCGCGGGCGCCGGATCTGCTGTGGATGCGCAGGCAGCAAGGCTGAGGAGCAGCATAGCCGCCAGCAGCAGCGCGATCATCTTTTTCATTTCAGTTCTCCTTTTCGTTTTGTTTGAAACCGACAAAGGGAGGAGGCAAAATGTCTCCACCGGAGTGCAATCGGTTGCATTACCTGCAATATAGCATACCTTCGTCAATCCGTCAACCCGTTTCCGAGTGGAACGGGGATTTTTGGCGTTATCAACAAAAAATGCGGTAAACAACTGTGAATAAGCGAAAACAGCCGGATTGACAATCGGCAGGTTCTATGGTTTAATAACAAAGATGTAAAAATTAAGGTATCAACTGGTGCTGCAACAGATTGCAGCACCGCGAGAGGCAGAACGTGCTATGGAGCAGAAAGTTACCATCTATACCCTGGCGGAGAAGCTGAATATGTCCGTCTCCGCCGTCAGCCGCGCCTTCAACCCCAATTCCAAGCTCAGCGCAGAGAAGCGGAAGATCATTCTGGAGGCTGCGGAGCAGTATGGTTATGTGCAGAATAAGATGGCGTCCCGCCTGTCGCAGCAGCCGATCCGCATCGGCGTGCTGATGCGCGGCCGGATCGAGGCCTATTATCTCAAAATGCTGGACGGGATCAAGGCCGCTTACGCCGATTTCCAGAACTACAAAGTCACCTGCGACATCCGGACGCTCAGCCGCGACGATTTCAGCGCCGACAACGCCTGCGCAGTCCTGGAGGAGTTCCGGTCTGCGGGCTATGACGGCGTGATCCTGCACGGCATCTACCATGAGGGCATCGTCGCCAAGGTCAACGAGCTGGCGGAGGCTGGGATCAAGGTCGTCACGCTGCACAATGACCTGCCGGCCAGCTCCCGCCTGTTCACCTCGACGACGAACACCGAGTACACCGGGCGCATGGTCGCCCAGCTGTTCGATATCTTCCTGCCGCCGGACCGGCGGAATATCATTGCATTCTCCGGCAGCATGCAGTCGCTCATCCACCAGGGGCTGATCTTCTCGTTTTCCCGCTGCGCGATGACGCTGGGGCTGCAGCTGCTGCAGCACTATGACACGCTCGACACGCCGCAGATCGCCGAACGGCTGGTGCAGGAGGCGTTTGAGACGCATGAACGCATCGATGCGATCTATATTTCCTCCTCCAACTCCATCCCGATCTGCAGATATGTCGATGAACACGGCCTGAGCGATCAGGTCACCATCATTGCCTCCGATATTTTTGACGAGCTGAACGAGTATCTGCGCCGCGGCGTCGTCAACGCCACGATCTTTCAGGACCCGTTTGCGCAGGGCTACGCCGCGTTTGAAAAGCTGTATTACAATCTCGCGGAGAAACGTCCCGTCCCCACCTTCGTCACTGCGCGGCCGCAGATCGTGCTGAAAAGCAATTTGCCATTATATCAAAAATAAGCTGCTTCTTTTTGTCGGTTGCACCAAATTTTCAGAAATTTGGTGCAACCGATTGCATTCTTCGGGAGCCTATGCTATAGTCAGATACACCCGAAAGAAAGGACGGCGCTTGTTTTTTATGCTGCATCGTGTCTGGGAGAGCCGTATGGAGCCCTTCCGCGTCTTTGGAAACCTCTATTTTGTAGGCACAAAACCCGCCTCGGCGCACCTGATCGATACGGGCGCGGGGCTCATCCTGCTGGACAGCGGCTACCCGGAGACCTTGTATCTGGTCCTGGATTCGATCCGCCGTCTGGGCTTCCGGCTGGAGGATCTGGCGCTGATTTTGCACTCGCACGGGCATATCGACCACATCGGCGGCACACGCGCGCTGGTCGAGCTGACCGGCGCGAAGACGGCCATTGGTGTGGCCGATGCCGATACTGTGCGCGGCAGGCGCCCGCTGACCTTCGCCAAAGAGCTCGGCATGACGTTTGACGGCTTTTTTGAGCCGGACCGGCTGCTGCAGGACGGAGACGTGATCGCGCTCGGCAGCACCCGCATCACCTGCCTGCACACCCCCGGGCATACGGAGGGCACCATGTCCTATTTCTTTGATGTCACGGACGAAAACGGCCGCACGCTGCGCGCCGGAACGCACGGCGGTGTCGGCATGAACAGCATGGCGCGCAGCTATCTGCTTGCCTACGGTCTGCCGCTGCGGCTGCGGGAGGAGTTCCGCGCCGGGCTGCACCGTCTGCAGGGCGAATATGTGGATATTTTCATCGGCAACCATCAGGACCAGTGCGATACCATCGGCAAATCCGAGCGGATCCGGGCAGGGGAGGCGGACGCCTTCGTCGACCCGTCCGCATGGCCGCTGTATCTGGCAGACTGCGAGCAGAAGCTCGACCGAATGCTGGCCGAAGAAGCAGAATCATTTCGAACAGGAGAGTAAGGATATGAAAAAATTACGTTGGGGCGTCATCGGCGCGGGCGGCATTGCGGACCGCAGAACGATCCCGGGGATGATGCTGGCGAAGAACGCGGAGCTGATCGCCGTCATGGACATCAACGCTGAGCAGGTCGAGAAGATCCGCCAGAAATACGGCGCCAAGCGCGGCTACACGAAGGAAGAGGACCTGCTGGCCGACCCGGAGGTCGACGCGGTCTATATCGCCACGCCCATCGTCCTGCACGCGAAGCAGGCGAAGCTGGCCGCCGACTACGGCAAGGACATCCTGATCGAAAAGCCGCTGGCTATGACGTCCGACGAGGGCCAGGAGGTCATCGAGTATTGTGAGAGCAAGGGCGTGAAGATCGCGGCCGGCTTCATGATGCGCTTCGGCTCGCATGTGATGAGCATGAAAAAGGCCATCGCCGAGGGAAAAATCGGTACGGTCGTGTCCGGCTATTCGCAGTTCACCCTCTGGCTCCCGTATGAGCCCGGCAACTGGCGGCAGTGCAAGGCCAAGGCGGGCGGCGGCGCGATGATGGACCTGTCGGTGCACACGATCGACCTGATGGAGTACATCACCGGCATGCGCGTGACCGAGGTCGCGTCCATGAACGAGAAGATCGCCTTCCCGGAGCCACAGTATGACGTGGAGGACACGTCCACCATCCTCATGCGGATGGAAAACGGCGCGCAGTGCGTCGTACAGTCGAACTTCAATATTCCGGATGAGGCGTCGAAGTGGCGCGTGGAGTTCTTCGGGACGAAGGGCCGTCTGCTGGGCGACACGATGATCGGCCAGATCGACGGCGGCAAGCTGAACGCCGTGTTCATTGACAAAAACGTGGCCTACTCGGCCGAGCAGACCCACGCGGACGACGCGGGCATCGAGATCCCGGGTGATTTCGGCAACATGTACACCCGCGAGATCGAGAGCTTCTCGGACTCCATCCTGAACGGCAAGCCGCTCGTCGTCCCCGCATCCGACGCGGTCCACGTCCAGCGCATCATGGAAAAAGCCTACGCCAGCGGCGAAGAACTGAAGATCCTGAAGATCTGATCCGGCATGATCCCGTACGCGTCCAGCAGCGCCCGGCATTCGTCGGGCGTCAGGATATGCTGGGCCGTGCGGGAATCCTCCTTGGACTGCGTCTCGCCGGTGGGGGCGGGGCGGTTTTCCTGCAGCCACTGCCGGGGCGTCATGCCGAGGTTTTTCAAAAAGCTCTGGTTGAGATACTTGGGGTCGGAGAAGCCGCAGGCATAGGCCGCGTCGGTCAGCGGCGTGTCCAGCGTGACTACGTACTGCTTCTCGACGTGGTGGGCAGGGGAGAGGATGTCATGCGCCAGCGCGCCGTCGTCAGTCAGCAGCACAAAGCCGGTGCTCGTCTTGTCCAGCCGCCCCGCGGGGAACAGTTCCCGCCGCGGAAAGTCCGCCGCGACC
>ENA-ORRQ01002003-ORRQ01002003.1-human-gut-metagenome-genome-assembly--contig:-NODE-2003-length-14015-cov-12.676074_pt1 | contig 14015 bp, 11 predicted proteins | sample MGYA00242177_ERZ509138 | MGnify/ENA primary metagenome ERZ509138 (study PRJEB26280, sample SAMEA2338628) | human gut metagenome | biome: human gut; feature: human-associated habitat; material: faeces... | reverse complement strand
CGGTCAGGAATATGGCTATGTATTCAACAAGTGCAAGCTTACCGCCGAGCCAGGTATAGACAAGGTTTATCTGGGCCGCCCATGGCGCCCTTATGCAGCTACCCTCTTCATGAATTGCGAAATGGGCAGCCACATCCGTCCAGAAGGATGGCACAACTGGGGCAAGCATAGCAACGAACAGACAGCCCGCTACAGCGAATATAACAACCACGGTTCAGGTGCTGCAACCAAGGCACGCGTAGCCTGGAGCCGTCAGCTCACCAAGAAAGAAGCAGCTAAAGTTACCATCAAGAATGTCTTCGGCGAAGAAGCGTGGTAACCCTAGCTAATCATAAAGTCCAAAGTTACTAAACCAGTCCATCGAGCTGCTTTTTGAGTTCTTTGAGCTGGTCTCTTACAGAAATAAGGGTGTCGAGAACTTCAGAAGATTTCTCGGCACCCGTTCTGTTTTGGTTCAGATACTTACGGGCAGCCGCAATCTTCAATCCCTTCACCTTGATAAGGTTGTAAATGAGCCTTACCTGCTCAATATCCTTATCGGTATACTGACGCACTTTATTGCCAGCAACCTTCGGTTTGAGAAAAGGAAACTCCTTTTCCCAATATCTCAACGTAGAGTCGTTTAGACCAAACATTTCACCTACTTCCTTGATAGAATAGTACAATTTCGTTGTTTTATCTGGAATTATTGCCATTTTTTCCGTCTTTAATTTCAAAAATAATTAATTTAGTTGCAAAATTAAACAATTCTTCTTATCTTTGCAAAGATTTTCGGAAGAAAATGCCCTAAAGGGCAAAAATATTTTCTGAGAGGACTCTCAATCCCCTCTCCAAAACAGGAAAAAGAAATTAAAGATAAATATAAAAAAGATATGATGACAGCTAATGAAGTGCGCGAATCCTTCAAGAAATTCTTCGAAGGTAAAGGCCACAAGATTGTTCCATCAGCACCTATGGTTATCAAGGATGACCCAACGCTGATGTTTACAAACGCTGGTATGAACCAGTGGAAAGACATCATCCTCGGTACAAAAGACCCAGGCAAGGATGTTCGTCGTGTTGATACTCAGAAATGTCTCCGTGTAAGCGGTAAGCACAACGACCTCGAAGAGGTGGGTCACGATACTTACCACCACACCATGTTCGAGATGCTCGGTAACTGGAGCTTCGGCGACTACTTTAAGGAGGGTGCCATCGATATGGCATGGGAGTATCTTACTGAAGTTTTGAAGCTCAACCCTGCCGATCTCTACGTTACCGTATTCGAGGGTAGCAAGGAGGAAGGTCTGGAACGCGACAACGAGGCTGCAGGTTACTGGGCTAAGCACGTGCCAGCCGACCATATCATCAATGGTAACAAGCACGACAACTTCTGGGAGATGGGCGATACAGGTCCTTGCGGTCCTTGCTCAGAGATTCACGTGGATTCTCGTACTCCAGAGGAGAAGGCTCAGGTGCCAGGCCGTGAGTTGGTAAACAAGGATAACCCTCAGGTCATCGAAATCTGGAACATCGTGTTCATGCAGTACAACCGCAAGGCTGATGGTTCTCTCGAACCACTCCCAATGCACGTTATCGATACAGGTATGGGCTTCGAGCGCTTGGTTCGCATGTTGCAGGACAAGCACTCTAACTATGATACTGATATCTTCCAGCCAATCATCAAGGAAATCGAGGCTATCTCTGGCAAGAAATATGGCTTCACTACTCCTACTGGTGAGAATGGCGAGGGCAAGGATGAGCAGGAGAAGATTGACATCGCTATGCGTGTCTGCGCCGACCACCTCCGTGCCGTAGCCTTCTCTATCGCCGATGGTCAGTTGCCAAGCAACGCCAAGGCAGGTTACGTAATCCGACGCATCTTGCGCCGTGCCGTACGTTACGCTTACACATTCCTCGGTCAGAAGCAGGCATTCATGTACAAGCTCGTCAATGTATTGGTAGAGCAGATGGGTGCAGCCTTCCCAGAGTTGCCAGCTCAGCAGGAGCTCATCACCCGCGTGATGAAAGAGGAAGAGGATTCATTCCTCCGCACCTTGGAGAAGGGTATCAACCTCCTCAATGGCGATATGGACGAGCTCAAGGCTCATGGCGAGACTCAGCTCGACGGCGTAAGCGCATTCCGCCTCTTCGATACATACGGTTTCCCTCTCGACCTGACAGAGCTCATCTGCCGTGAGAATGGTTACACCGTAGATGCTGCAGGCTTCGACGAGGAGATGAAGAAGCAGAAAGAGCGTGCCCGCAATGCTGCTGCTGTAGAGAACGGCGACTGGGAAGTTTTGAAAGAAGGCGACCAGAACTTCGTAGGTTACGACTATACAGAATATGAGTGCCACATCCTGCGCTACCGCAAGGTGACTCAGAAGAAGAACTCTTTCTATGAGTTGGTACTCGACAACACTCCATTCTATGGTGAGATGGGTGGACAGGTTGGCGACAAGGGTGTACTCGTAAGCGAGGATGAGACCATCCAGGTTATCGACACCAAGCGCGAGAACAACCAGAGCATCCACATCGTAAAGGAGTTGCCAAAGGATGTAAACGCTGATTTCATGGCTTGCGTAGATATCGAGAACCGCGAGGGAAGCGCTGCCAACCATACAGCTACCCACTTGCTCGACTACTGCCTGAAGCAGGTTTTGGGCGACCACGTAGAGCAGAAGGGTTCTTATGTAGATAAGGACACCTTGCGTTTCGACTTCTCTCACTTCCAGAAGGTAACTGATGAGGAGCTCCGCAAGGTAGAACACATGGTAAACGAGATGATCCGTGCCGACTATCCATTGGATGAGCACCGCGATACTCCTATCGAGGAGGCTAAGGAGCTTGGCGCTATCGCCCTCTTCGGCGAGAAGTATGGCGACAAGGTTCGTGTGGTTCGCTTCGGTCCATCTGCCGAGTTCTGTGGTGGTATTCACGCCAAGAGCACCGGTAAGATTGGTTTCTTCAAGATTATCTCTGAGAGCAGCGTAGCAGCCGGCATCCGTCGTATCGAGGCTTTGACTGGCAAAGCATGCGAGGAGGCTATCTACGGCTTGCAGGATACCATCGTAGCCTTGAAGGGCTTGTTCAACAATGCCAAGGATCTCGAAGGTGTCATCAGAAAGTACATCGACGAGCACGATGCCTTGAAGAAGGATGTTGAGAAGTTCCAGGCTCAGGCTGTAGAGCGTGCCAAGGATAAGCTTGTAGAGAATGCAAAAGAAATCAACGGTGTGAAGGTTGTTACAGCCGTATTGCCAATGGAGCCAGCAGCTGCCAAGGATTTGGTATTCAAGGTTCGCGAGGCATTGCCAGAGAACATGATCTGCGTGGTAGGTTCTGTTTATAACGACAAGCCTATGCTCAGCGTAATGTTCAGCGATGATATGGTTAAGGATCACGGTTTGAACGCTGGTAAGATGATTCGCGAAGCTGCCAAGTTGATTCAGGGTGGCGGTGGCGGTCAGCCTCACTATGCTCAGGCTGGCGGTAAGAACAAAGACGGTTTGAGCGCTGCAGTAGATAAGGTTGTAGAGTTGGCTCAGCTGTAATAAGCTTCCACAACTGAATATATAATAGAGGTATCTTAGCTCTATCATATATATAATAAGGTATAAAGGGTTGCAATCCTCGAAAAGATGGATTGCAACCCTTTTTTCTATTATTCTTATCCCATTATCTTTGTTTACCTAAGCGTACTTATATTCCTGTGGTGTACAGCCCTCCAAACGCTTGAAGTACTTGCAGAAGAAACTGGGATTAGGAAAATGGAGGCGCTCAGCTATCTCTGCTATCTGTAGATTACTATAGCGTAACATTACCTTGGCTGCGGTAATCACAGCACGGTCTATCCAGTCCTTAGCCGTGATGCCACTGGCTTGGCGTATCACGGTGCCCAAATAGCGCTCAGTAATGCAAATCTTCTCTGCATAGAAAGCTAACTGACGATGCTCTTTGCAATGGGCATTGACGAGATAGATGAAGCGGTCGAAGATATCGTTGGCTGAACGCTGAGTAGATATCGAGGGCTGATGGATGTCGAAGAGCGCATTATAATAAGAGGTAATGGTACTGAGCATATTGTAGATTACCTGTTGATTATTCTTCTCACGGTTTGTGTTATCATGCTGTTCTTCCATGGAATTCAATTTAGTAGCAACATCCCATAACAAGAGAACCATATGGTTGAGCAATTGGGTGGCTTTCTCATCTACCTTTTGGATGCCGTGCTTCAACTGACCATTGAAGAGATCTGGCAACTGTCCGTTATGAGCTACATGAAACATATCCGCCGGAACTCCTATTCCCACCACCTGAAAGTCTTCGCTCATGTCGAGTGGTTCAACGATAGTGCCTGGAGTAATGAAGATGAGAGAGCCTGCCTCAACCTTGAATTCCTGCAAATTGAGGATGCCGTGAATGTAACCTTGCTTTACGATGCCCAAGCGGTAGTCATCCAAAAGATAAGGACTACCTTTCGGATTGATGAATGGCTCAAGAAAGCGGTTGATGTCGATGACAATGGCAAAACCATCCTTGAAGTAAAACTTATCAGACTGCATATTGGCTGAAATAAGCGCAGAATACATGCTACTTATAGTAAGTCGTTGCGGCTGTTTCATATTCGTACTATCTAATGTTCTTTTTGTTTGATTTTGGATGCAAAGATAATGATAATTCTTGAATTCCTGCTCTTTTTTACATAAAATCAAACAAAAAGAACATTTCTTTATTCCAATGGATAACAAAGTATTGGACTTTTTCTATTATCTTTGCAACAAAATAGTATAAACAAATTCAAGACAATGAACAGACATTTATTATTAGCAATGGTTCTCTCGGCTTCTCTTTCCACCCAAGCCATCACCTTGAAGGAAAGCCTGCAGATGACCCACGACAACTATCCTGCCATCAGGCAATACCAACTGATAGAGCAAACCCGTGACTTCACCCTGGAGAATGCTTCCAAGGGATGGTTGCCACAGGTGAGTGCTTCGGCAGGGGCTTATGCCTTTACCGACCCCATCAAGAGCAACGAACAGATAGCTCGCATGGGCATAGATTTCAAAAACTATATGGCGAATGCCTCGGTGACGATTCGCCAGAACCTGTATGATGGCGGAGAGATAGCGGCACAGAAGGAGGTGACTTCGGCGCAATCTGAAGTACAGAAGCATCAGCTACATGTTTCGATGTATGGTATCAATGAGCGGGTACAGCAAATCTATTTTAGTATTCTGCTGCTGGATGAGCAAATCGTACTGAATGAATTGCATCAAAAGGATTTATCGACGAGCGAGAAAAATATCCGAAGTTTGATAAAAGGGGGTATTGCTAACCAAAGCGACCTTGATGCCATTTTAGTGGAATGCTTGAAACTGAAGCAGCAGAAAGATGCCATTGTCGTTTCCCGACAGGCTTATTTGCAAATGCTTGGAGTTTTTATCGGAAAGGAGTTGATGGTATCAGAGAAACTCGAAAAGCCTTCAATGGAAAGTAATGTTTTAAGAACACCAGAAGGAACTACGTCAGACTCGTCTTCTTCCTTGTTTCTGGCGAAAAATTGGGGTATCAATCGCCCTGAACTCCAATATTACGACTCACAGAATCTCTTGATAGATGCGAGGCGCAAGCAGCTCGACACCCGTCTCCGCCCTACACTCTCGCTCTTTGGCATGGGGATGTTGCATAGCAAGGTATCGGATATGATCAACTACGGCATGCTTGCCGGTGGTATTTCATTATCATGGAACATCGGTGCTCTCTATACTCGCAAGAATGACATCAGGAAACTGGAGGTGCAACGACAAATGAACGACATTCAGCGTGAGGTGTTCCTCTTTAATAATCGCTTGCAGAATGAGCAGGAGTATGGTATCATTGCCTCACTCAGAAAACAGATAGCGCAAGATACGGAAATCATCAGCTTACGTGAGAGTATCCGAAGCAAGAGTGACAGAAAGGTGCAGCTTGGTACGGAAAGTGTAAATGAATTGGTAAGAGATATCAACGCCGTCAATCTGGCTAAGACACAGAAAGCCATGCACGAAATTCAACTCTTGCAAGAAATCTATAAACTAAAGTACATCAATAATGATTAAAAATAAGAACATGAGACAGAATACTTTCTATATTTGGGGATTGATGCTTCTTGCCCTGGGCTTGGCATCATGCGGTAATAAAGAAAAAGAGTTTGACGCAACAGGTACTTTCGAGGCGACAGAAGTGACTGTTTCGGCAGAACAGAATGGTACGTTGTTGAGCTTCGACATTAACGACGGAGATAAGGTTTCAGAAGGTACGCAGGTGGGCTTGATAGACACCATACAGCTCTATCTGAAAGCAAGGCAGATAGGAGCAACCAAGTTGGTCTATGCCTCTCAGCGACCAGATATGGGTAAACAGGTGGCTGCAACAAGACAGCTGTTGTCAAAAGCCCGTGAAGAATACAATCGCTTTGCAGAACTTGTGAAGGAAGGGGCAGCTAACCGCAAGAACCTTGATGATGCACGCAGCCAGATGCAGGTATTGGAACGCCAGCTGGAGGCACAGTTGTCTTCGCTCAACACTTCCACCAACAGCCTCAACGCCCAAATGGGAACCACGGATGTCCAGAAACTCCTGGTGGCTGACCAGCTGAAAAAGTGCCACATACTAGCGCCTATAACAGGTACAATACTTGAAAAGTATGCCGAACGAGGCGAGTTCGCTACCATAGGAAAGCCACTTTTCAAAATTGCCGACATCAAAAACATGTACCTTCGTGCCTATATTACTTCAGCACAGCTCAAGAATGTCAAAATCGGTCAGTCGGTAAAGGTCTTCGCAGATTATGGCAATAGTGAGAAGAAGGAATACCCGGGAAAAGTGACTTGGATTTCGGCTAAGTCGGAGTTCACGCCTAAGACGATTCTTACAGATGATGAGCGTGCCGACCTCGTTTATGCCATCAAGATAGCCGTGAAGAACGATGGCTATGTGAAAATAGGAATGTATGGAGAGGTAAAGTTATGATAGAAGTAAACGATATTTCCAAGCAATATAACAAAGTGGAGGCACTGCAACACGTAAGCTTTTCGGTGGATAAGGGTGAGATATTCGGACTTATCGGACCTGACGGTGCAGGCAAGACTTCGCTTTTTCGCATCCTCGCCACACTCATCTTGCCTGACGCAGGTACAGCAACGGTTGACGGATACGATGTAGTAAAGGGGATGAAAGAGATAAGGAAGCGACTGGGCTATATGCCGGGCAAGTTCTCCCTCTACCAAGACCTCTCTGTAGAAGAAAATCTGGAGTTTTTTGCCTCGCTTTTCGGAACAACCATGAAGGAAGAATACAATCAAATCAAAGCTATCTATTCGCAGATAGAACCATTCCGCAAACGTAGGGCAGGAGCCTTGTCGGGAGGTATGAAGCAGAAGCTTGCACTCTCTTGTGCCCTGGTACACAAACCAAGCATTCTCTTACTCGATGAACCAACCACAGGCGTAGATCCTGTAAGTAGAAAGGAGTTCTGGGAGATACTTACCACCCTGAAAGAGCAAGGAATAACCATCGTTGTCGCCACACCTTATCTCGATGAGGTGCGCCGTTGCGACCGCATTGTTTTCCTGCAAGAGGGGAAAGTAAAAGGTATCGGAAAACCCAATGAAATTCTGGAAAGCTTCAGGGATGTCTTCAATCCGCCAGGAATAAAGAGAGTGAAGGGCGAAGAACCCCAAAAGAAGAGTGAAGAACAAAGGATGAATAATGAAAAGAACTACTCCATCGAAGTCTCTCATCTCGTGAAAGCCTTTGGCTCCTTCCATGCAGTAGATGACATATCCTTTACCGTCAAGAAAGGCGAAATCTTCGGATTCCTTGGGGCAAACGGAGCCGGCAAAACTACAGCCATGCACATCCTCACAGGATTGAACCAACCCACAAGCGGAAGCGGAAAGGTGGCAGGATGCAATATCGTGACGGAATACGAGAAGATAAAAAAGCACATTGGGTACATGAGCCAGAAATTCTCCCTCTATGAGGACTTAACTGTCAGGGAAAACATTCGTCTCTTTGCAGGTATCTATGGAATGAACGACAAGGACATCAGGCAAAAGACCGAAGAACTGCTCGACAAACTCCATTTCACAAAACATGGCAATGACATCGTAGCAAGCATTCCGCTTGGCTGGAAGCAGAAGCTGGCTTTCTCCGTCAGCATCTTCCATGAACCAGAAATCGTTTTTCTTGATGAGCCTACAGGCGGTGTTGATCCAGCCACCCGACGCCAGTTTTGGGAACTCATCTATGAGGCAGCCAACCGCGGCATTACTGTCTTTGTAACAACTCACTACATGGATGAGGCTGAGTATTGTGACCGCATCTCTATCATGGTGGATGGTAAAATCAAGGCGATGGGAACTCCAGATGAATTGAAACGAGAGTTGAATCAGCCCGACATGGACCATGTGTTTACATATTTAGCAAGACAATCTAAAAGACAATGAAGCAATTTATATCTTTCATAATCAAGGAGACACGTCACATTCTCAGAGACAAGCGCACAATGCTCATCCTTTTCGGGATGCCCGTGGTAATGATGTTGCTTTTCGGCTTCGCCATATCCACCGACGTGAAGAATGTACGCACTGTTGTCGTCCTGTCATCGGTAGATCATGAGACGCAGAAAAAGGTGGAGGCTCTTGGTGCCAGCGAATATTTCAATATATTATATAAGGTGAATACTCCTGCCGAAGCAGAGCAACTTATCCGCCGTCAGAAGGCAGACATCGCCATTGTATTCGGGCTGGATTTTGCTTCCAGGCATTCGGGCATACAGTTGATAACTGATGGTGCCGACCCAAATATGGCGCAGATGTACTCCAACTATGCCATGCAGATTTTATCTTCGTCCTCAACTCATCACTCTTCACTTTCCAACAAACTGCTCTATAATCCACAGATGCGCAGTTGCTATAACTTTGTACCTGGCATCATAGGAATGCTCCTGATGCTGATTTGCGCAATGATGACAAGCATCAGCATAGTAAGGGAGAAAGAGCGAGGTACGATGGAGGTACTGCTGGTCAGTCCTGTCCGTCCCTTGATGATTATCATCGCCAAGGCTGTGCCTTACCTGATTTTAGCTTTCATCATCTTATCTGCCATCCTTTTAATTTCCAAGTATATCCTCTTGGTTCCATTGACAGGAAGTTTATTCTGGATTGTTGCGGTATCGGGCATTTACATTATCGTGGCGTTGTCGCTTGGACTGCTTATCAGCACAGTGGCAAAAACGCAGCTTGTGGCTCTACTAGCCTCTGCAATGATGCTCATCATGCCTTGTGTCTTGCTCAGCGGCATGATGTTTCCTGTAGAAAGCATGCCCGAGATTCTACAATATGTAGCTTCCATCTTGCCTCCAAGATACTACATCGCTGCTATACGTAAGTTGATGATCATGGGGGTGGGAATCGACAAGGTGGCGCATGAAGTGCTGGTGTTGTGCATAATGGCATTCGTGCTATTATCGGCAGCCCTTTTAAAGTTTAACAAGCGATTGTAGTAATAAGCCGTTTCCATTTAACAGCGAAATAGGAAAGGGATTAATTTCTAATGATAAAGCGTATGACAGTAAAATATTTGATACAAAAAGAATTTCTTCAGATTCTCCGCAATCCATTCCTGCCACGCCTCATCTTCATTTTCCCAATTATGATTATGTGCGTGATGCCTTGGGTGATGAACATGGAAATCAAGAATATCGTGGTAGATATAGTTGACCATGACCATAGTACGATGTCCGCCCAGTTGGTACATCGCATAGAAGCCAGCAACTACTTTATTTTTCATGGACAGAAGAATGGGTATCAGGACGCTTTGGCTGATGTAGAACGTTCGGAAGCGGATGTCATCGTAGAGATACCGCAGCATTTTGAGCGAGATACAAGGCGTGGAGAGCATCCGCAAATACTTGTGGCAGCCAATGCCGTAAACGGTACCAAAGGGAGTATGGGAAGCCAATACATGAACCATATCATTTCGCAGCATGTGGATATGACCCCATTGCATCCGGATGCCATTTCCGTCTTATACCTTTATAACAAGCACTTGAATTATAAACTCTTCATGATTCCATCCTTGATTGCTATTCTTATCATGCTCATGTGCGGCTTTCTGCCAGCCCTCAACATCGTGGGTGAAAAAGAGAGTGGCACCATTGAGGCTATCAACGTAACCCCCGTGAGCAAGATGAACTTCATTCTTGCCAAGCTCATTCCCTACTGGTTGATTGCCTTGGTGGTTATGAGCATCTGTTTCGTCTTGGCATGGGCGGTATATGGAATAACAACAACAGGCAACTTGGGCTTGGTATATTTGCTCGCACTACTGCTGGCTTTTATCTTTAGCGGTTTAGGCTTGGTTATCTCTAATTATAACGAGACGATGCAGCAGGCAGTCTTTGTCATGTGGTTTATCGCAGTATGCCTGATGCTGCTCAGCGGTCTTTTTACTCCAGTTCGCTCCATGCCGCATTGGGCTTATCTCACCACATACGTCAATCCTATGCATTACTTCATAGATGCTATCCGTACGGTCTTTGTTCGTGGGGGTGATTTTTTCAGTATCATCCATCAGCTTTTGGCACTTGCCATCATCGCAGTATTGATGAATGTATGGGCGATGGTTAGCTATCGCAAAAATTCGTAAGAAAAGTACAGAGTCTTCGCCAAGAAATATCACCCATCGCCAAGCCAAATGCTTTGAAAATTGCATAAAAAGGCATAAAGGGTTGCAATCCATCTTTTCGAGGATTGCAACCCTTTTTCTATTGACATTAGAAGAGTCTCCATATCATAATTATTAATTTATGATAATCATAAATAGCATTCAGCCAAGAAACTATGTAAATATTATTCCAAATAAGAAAAATACTTCTCAAACACCCGTAAAATGGGGTAAGAAGAGATTCTATATTTTCCCTTAAGGGTTTTTGTATTTTCCCTTAAGGATTTTTTTTTCCTTAAGGGTTTGAAAATTTCTCCTTAAGTTTTTTTACGAAGCTTTAATCTTGTAAAGATAAGTACAATCTAGCTCTTCGCCAAACTTTTTGCAGAAAATCATTGTATATAATGATAAAAACCCATAAAACATTCACAAAAATAGCGAATACTAAATATAAAGTATTATCTTTGCAACCAATAAAACATATATAAATGGCAAATAGTTACAACAAATATTTTCACATAAAAAGTTTTTAAAGTTTCAAGAATGATGAAAAAGAAAATATATTTTGCAGGATCCATTCGTGGAGGTCGTGACTTTGCCGATCTCTATAGAAAGATGATTGAACACATGCAGATGACAGACATCGTACTGACCGAGCATATCGGTCAGGCTAATCTCAACCTCAAGGAAAAGGGAAGAATCAGCGATGCTGAAATCTATAACCAGGATACAGCATGGCTCAAAGAGAGCGACATGGTAGTAGCAGAATGCAGCAATCCTTCGCTAGGCGTTGGCTATGAACTGGCCTATGCTGAGAGTAGAGGAATTCCTTGTCACATCTTCTATAACAAGAGCAAGAATCAGCTTTCAGCCATGCTTACAGGAAACCCCTACTTCGATATTTATCCTTATCAAACAGAAGAGGAACTATTCTCGTTATTGGATAAGCTGCTATCATAAAAGCAGTTAATTTCCAGCTTTTATCCACGATAAAGATAAAATTCCTTATTTCATTATCATTTTATGATAATCACTTTATGATAATCGGAATAAAAGTTGTATCTTTGCAGAAGATAAGCTGCACTCGGCAATTTGTAAGCAAGCTTACATTGCGCTCGTTTGCATTATCTTTGCAGCCGTTGAATATATAATAAGGTATAAATATGGTAATGAAGAATCCTTTTGTAACAAATGGTTACGCCGGTCCGGAATACTTCTGCGACCGTGTGGAAGAAACCCAGCACATCACAGAGATGCTGACCAATGAGAATAACATGGCTCTGATTTCCCCTCGACGCATCGGAAAGACAGAGCTGATTCACCATTGCTTTGCCCAGCCAGTCATCCAAAAAGATTATTATACTTTTATCATAGACATCTATTCAACCAATTCCGTCAGCGACCTGGTCAATATGTTCGGCAAAGCCATTATAGATGAACTTCGCCCTAAAGGCAGAAGCGCTTGGGAGAAATTCCTGATAGCACTCTCTTCTCTCCGTTCAGAAATCTCTTTCGATATCAACGGGGCTCCAGTTTGGGGAATAGGCATCGGCAACATAGTAAATCCCGAAATTACGCTTGATGAGATATTCTCTTATCTCAACCAAGCCGACAAGCCATGTCTTGTTGCCATCGACGAGTTTCAGCAAATCACCAACTATGCCGACAACCGCATAGAAGCTTTACTCCGTACCTACATTCAGCGTTGCACCAATGCCCACTTCATCTTCTCGGGTTCTCACCGCCATCTGATGGCAGAAATGTTCACATCTCCTGCCCGCCCATTCTATCAGAGCGTGACGCTGATGAACCTGAAGCCTCTGGATGTGGAGAAATACAAGGAGTTTGCCACAGCCAAGTTCGAGGAGCGCAACAAACATCTAGATACTGCCATTATCGGAGAACTCTTCGCCCGTTTCGGTGGTGTCACTTCATACATCCAGCGAGTAATGAATGTTCTCTTCCTCAAGACTCCCGAACAGGGTACCTGCACTCTGGATATGGTAGATGACGCCATCAACTACAATCTCAACATGGCATCAGACACCTACGAGACCCTTCTGCGCCAGATGCCGGAAAAGCAGCGCAATGTCTTCATCGCCATCTCTGCAGAGGGCGAAGCCAGAAGCGTAAAGAGCGGAGCCTTCGCCAAGAAATATCATCTCCCGTCGCCAAGCTCTGTAAATTCCGCCCTGAAGGGATTGCTGGAGAAGGATTTCATCACCCAGCAGGATGATGCCTACGTGGTATATGATAAGTTCTTCGATTTATGGCTGAAGAAGTATCTGAAATAGTATAAGGTGATTCCAATATTTTTTGCTACCTTTGCACCCAATTTTAAATATATATTCAATATGGCTATTATAAAGACAGTAGAAGGAAAGACTCCCCGATGGGGAAAGAATTGTTTTATCGCTGAGAACGCAGTACTGACTGGTGACTGTATTCTTGGTGATGACTGCAGCATCTGGTATAGTGCGGTATTGCGCTCTGACGTGGATGCCATCAGATGTGGAAACAGAGTGAATGTACAGGATTGCGCCTGCATCCATCAAACCGGTACGATGCCTTGCATTCTGGAGGATGATGTATCTGTGGGACATGGTGCCATCGTCCACGGAGCCACAGTCAGAAAAGGCGCACTCATCGGAATGAATGCCACTGTGCTTGACAAGGCTGACATTGGAGAAGGGGCTATTATTGCAGCAGGTGCTGTAGTTACCCATGGCACCAAGGTTCCTGCACATGAGATTTGGGCGGGTATTCCAGCCAGGAAGGTGAAGGCTTGCAATCCCGGCCAAGCCGAGGAGTTTGCCAAGCATTATTCCGGATATATCAAGGACTGGTATCTGAAGGAAGATTGATAGAAAGGTATCTTGGCAATGAGACTATCATCGTATTAGTAGGTTAACGACGTGTAGTAAAAGCTGCATGATGAAGATGATTCGTGACCGTAAAACAAAAATGCGCCCGCACAATACGGACGCATTTCTGTTTTTATAAAATTACCACCAACAGCAGAACAGCAGAGATACTCCCTTCTTCTGCTTCTTTCGAGACTTCCTGTTCTGTTTGTTCTAGGCGATGGCAGGAGAAAGCACTCCCATAGAAGATAGAGTTCTATCTTTCCACCTTGAATATGGCGGCACTTATGCCTGAAGCTTTAATCACATCAGTCTTTCTTCCTGATTTATACACAACCTTTCCTGTGGAAAGAACAGAAACAGACTTACCACCTACGGAGCTGATATTGAGAGAGGCTGCCTTGGCACCAGGATTCACGACAACAACATACTTCTCATCACCCAAAGTGCGCT
>ENA-ORRQ01002002-ORRQ01002002.1-human-gut-metagenome-genome-assembly--contig:-NODE-2002-length-14017-cov-3.808265_pt1 | contig 14017 bp, 4 predicted proteins | sample MGYA00242177_ERZ509138 | MGnify/ENA primary metagenome ERZ509138 (study PRJEB26280, sample SAMEA2338628) | human gut metagenome | biome: human gut; feature: human-associated habitat; material: faeces... | reverse complement strand
ATACGCGCTTCGCGCGGAAAAATTGATGTTCATTAATGTTCAATTAATGGAAATTAATGTTCAATTAATGGAAATTAATGTTTAAAAAAATGCGCGAAGCGCAAAATTATTTTTTCGTTGTTTTATGCACATGAAAAGCTGCCTTCCAAGCTTGTAACCATCTTATAAAGCGTCTGCTTTTTACATACAAAAGTTCAATAAAAGATTGTCCCTATTGTCTCTATTGTCTTTAAAATTTCCCGTCCAAAAGCCACATTGTCTTTATAGCCGGCAAAGCGTTACCTCGTGAGAGAGAACTTGAGGCTAAGGCCAAAGTCGCGAGTGGTCGTCGGGTAGCTGCTTGACGTAAGCAGCGGCGTGTTCGTCTGTCGGTCATAATAGAAGCTCATGGTGAGCAGACGCGAGAACGAATAGTCGGCAGAGAACGACAGCTTGAAGGCTGTGTTGCCACTGCTTGCCGCCGACGTCATGGATGCGATGTCACGGCTTATGGCTGCCTGCTTGCGATAGCTGAGGTCAAGACGAAGCTTCAGGTCACTGTTATAGCCCGATGAGCTACGGTTGTTTCGCGATGAGCTGTTCTGCTTCTGCTGCGCATCGTTCTGTCCGTTACCGCTCTTCCTGCCCGCTTTCACCTTACGCACCTTCGGTCCGAAGGGATTGAAGTTGCTGATGGTGTAGCCCATGCCCAGCACCCAGTCGTGTGATGACGACTCGTTGATCTGCACACTCGTCATGCTGAGGTTCAGCGTGCGTATGGTCTTATACTCGAGCTTGCACGTCAGGTTGTTCTGCAACGTGACGTCGATGCCAAGCAGCGGCGAGAACGACTCGTTGATGCTCACGGTCGAGACGTTATACATTGACGACGGAACAGGCATGCCCGTGGTGGCGTCTGAGATGAAGCCAAGGCCGGGACCCATAAGCTCCATGAAGGTGCTGTACGACTGGTATGCACCCACGGCATAGATGCTCTTGTAAGAGTGGTTGATGTTTACGCTCTTGAACACATCGCGGAACCAAGGCAACTTTGACAGTCCGCTGTAACGCACCGTCCAGTTGGGCAGCATGCGCGACAATGTGGGGAAGATGTTCAGACTGTTGCCTCCCGACGAGGTGTAGGCTGCGAGGAAGGCAGGCACCATGACATCGGCCGAATATAAGCCCACGCCACCGTTGGCAGCATCGAAGGGCTGTCCTGCGAGCGCCGAGCCTTGCGGATAGGTAGCGCCGACATAACGTTGCTCCACGCGCTGACGGAAGCTTTCCAAACTGTTGCAGAAGCGTTCGAACGATGCCGAATGGTAGCCGTGTTCGGCGTCGCCCATGCCCTCAAAGGCGCTGCGCAGCGAGAGGGTGGTCATGGAGAACGTGCCGCTCTGCGTTGTGGGCGACCCTTCATACATATATTGCACGCTGCGCGCCGTTGTCTGTGTGCGGGCGGCATTGAGGTCTATCTTCAGGTTGCGCACAGGCTCAAGGGTCATGCGCACCTGCAGGTCCTCTGTCTTGTTGGTAGAGGCAGGGGTGGCGATAGAGTCGCTGAGCAACAGCCATCCGCGGTCACGCGCCTTGTCCACATACGAGTCGCCTGTAAGGCCAAAGGCAAAGTCGAGGCCTGGCGCCCACGCACCCTGGTTGCGCTTCTGCCCGAAGGCATCGCCCACGCTGGGCATGAATCCGGGCAGCGACATTGAATATTGGTTCGAATAAGACAGACTCACGTTGCGCACCATCATCAGCGTGCGCGCAATGGTCTGCATGGTCTTGTACCAGCCCTTGTTGTCGAGCGGCTCCTTGGGCGTCACCGTGATCTTCAGTTTCAGCGCCGAGTCGAGACGGCTCTTTATGCCTATGGTGTTGTTGTCGATCTTACGATATTTCAGCTGGAACGGCTTGCCGTCTTCGGTCTTTGCAGAAACGATAAGACGCTTGCTGTTCTTGCCGTGTTTGATCTTCATAAGGGTGTCGGGCAACAGCGTGATCTCCTTCTCAAAGCCCTTCTTGTTCTTTGGAAGCTTAGCCTTCTGCTTGTCAAGGTCTGCACCCTGCCGTCCGTTGCGTTTAGACAACGAGTTCTTGTCCTTGGCATCTTTGGCATCTTTCTTGTTCTTCGCATTCTTCTTGTTGCTGGTGCTCGACGGCTCTTTCTTGAACCTGTCGTTTGCCTTCTTCAGGAACGGCACATGGTTATAGAGCTTCTCCATGTTGAAGGTGCCGTTAAGACGGATCTGACGGTTGTTGCTGATGGTGTTGCCCAGCGACGTGCCGTCTTCAAGGTCGGAGCCACGCATCCAGTTGTAGGTGGCGGTGTATTGAGCGTCGGCGTTCACCCAGTCGAAGACGGGTATAAGGTTGAGCGGCAGCTGGTAGGAAGCCGTGAACGTCTGGTTATAGTCGAGCGGCGTTCCGAAATGCTTGATGCTCGTCCACACCGAGTCTTTCCATGCCTTATACTGGTCGGCATAGAGGTCCTTGTTCACCGGCGTATAGGGTTCCTCTATTTCCGCGTGCGTGGCGCTCTGGAAGTTCATGTGCAGGTTCTTCGTGAGGTCCCAGCGTAACGAGAACTCACGGTTCCACAGAAACTGCTGACTGAACGTGAGCGGCAGTTGTGAGCCACCGAGGTCTTGCATGTCGCGCTCCTGTAGCTCATAGTAGCTGCGTGAAATCTCTGAGTTGAAGCCCACGTTCTGCGGCAGCCAGTTGAAGCCGAAGCGTCGCGGCAGATCGAGCCACTTGCTCTTGTTCTTAATCTTCTTGAAAGGCTCAAGAGGCTTGTAGACAGGCACCCACGAATAGTTGAGCGAGCCCTGCCAGTTGTCTTCCTTCTCATAGACCGTGGTCTCGCCAGACGAGTAGCGGTGGCTGTGGCTGTAGCTGAACGAGAAGTTGGCGGGGTCATAAGGCATGGGGTGACGCTTCGTGGCTATGCCCACACGCACACCCGACAGCGAGAAGTTGGTGTTGGTGGTCTTCGTCACGGCGATGCTCTTTATCGAGTCGCGCTCATGCTTGTCGCTTGCTGCATCGAGGGCGTCCTTGAGCAGCATGTCGGTGTCGAGCGGGTTGTAGCGTGGAGAGGTCTCTTCTTTCGTCACACTATAATAAAGAGGTATAGAGACCTTCGCCTTGTCGGGGAAGAACTTGCCCAGCTCGAAGTTGGTCGTCAGACTATAGGTCTTGTAGTCGTCGGTAGAGCGTGCTGCCACACCGTCCTCCAAGCCGCCAAAGCCGTCGCTCACATACTTGCCTGTGAGATTGACCGTACCGAAGTCGGAGAGCTGCATGTTGAGGTTGCCCGATGCAGCCCAACCGCCCGAGTTGTTATAGTCTCTCAGGCGCAGCTCGTTCACCCACACCTCACCACTCTTAGCGTCGGAAGACAGGTTGCGCACACCAACGACCATGGTCTTGACCTCGCCGAGCGTGGGGTTACCCATGACCGTCACCTTGTTGTTGGGTTTGTCTTCATCGTAGGCCGAATAGGGGCGGCTGTAAGAGGCTGTGCCGGCGGCCTTGGCCTTGTTGCGGGCCTTCTTCACAGCCGTGAAGAGCGACAGGGGCACGTCGAGCATGTTCTCCTCGGGCCACACCAAGCGACGGTCGGAGGGCGAGTTCATGCCATAGTTCGACTTCCACGGCGTGAGCGACAGCGGAATTTCATACTCATAATAGTTGCTCTTATAGTCGGAGCCGAGGCGTATGAACACCGCCAGCTGGTTGTCTTGCAGGTTGGTGGTGTTGGGGTCGAGCGAGTTGGCATGCACAAACATCTGCATGCGCTTATACTGCCGGAGGTCGAGGGTGGTGTTCTTGTACACAGCCTTCGACTCGCCGTGACCGAGGTTTTCGACGTTCATAGACAACGCCTGCTCGTTGCTCTCTACAAGCTGGGGCTGCGAGGGGTCCTGTGCTCTGCTGATGCCGGGAGGCAACACATAATTGACGGGCGACTTGTCGTTGTTCTCCTCAATGTTGACAGCACCCATCGTCATCTTGCCCTGCTGTGGAGCCGTGGCATCGAGCGTCTGGTTATACATGCGCCACTTGCCATAGACGAGGTCGAGGTTGCCAAAGCGCAGAACGATGGGCTTCTTGAAGCCTGCGAGGAACATACGCATGAAACGTATGGATGTGAAATCGCTGATGCCGCCCACGCGCTGCTCATAGTCGCTCAGGGGTATGCGGAACTGGTACCATGTGACATGGTCGGTCTCGCCGTTTCTCAACTTTGGCGACACCTCGCGCTTGTCGACGATGTAGTTTTGACCCACAACGAGGTCCTCGGGACGAATGGAGATGCGATACTGATAGTATTTCTCATATTCGTTGAGCGTGTAGTCTTGGTTTATGTCCTCCACATCGGGGGTGGTCTTGTAAGAGGTGTCGTAGCCCTCGGTGCGACTGTCGTTGTCGGGCGAGTTGCCTTGCGGGTTATTGATATACTTGTAACGCAGCAAGATGGGTGCCTCCATGCGGTCGAGGTCAGAGCCACGGAAATAGTGATAGTTGTCGCCAGCGGGGTCTGCCCATATTGAGTCGTAGGCGGCCTTGCTGATCTTGCCCTCAATGGTTTTCAGGAAGGTCTGATAGGTCTCGAAGGTCTGCTCCTCCTGGTCGTTCAGTCCGTTGAAGCCCACATCTTGCAAGGCACGCGCTCCCTTGGCCGACGCGAACGAATAGGTCACGGTGGCCTGTGTGGGGATCTTGCCCCATTGTGTCTTTACGAAACTGTTGGAGCCGTCGACGGGCATTCCGCTCTCATAGAATTTCTTTCCGTCGCGCAGAATGTCTTCGCTCACCTCGCCGAGGTTAAGATAGAAATCGCCGCCAAAGTCGCTGGCGTTGCCGTCGCGCCGACTGTAGATGAAGGGGTCAAGCATCCAAAACTCCACATATTCTATATTGGCTGCCTCAAAGTCGTTGGTGTCGAGCTTGCGCATCATGCCGCCCCAATGGTTCTCGGGGTTGTTGAGCGTTCCGTCATAGGCAAGATCCGTGCTGAAGTTGTAAGGACCGCGCTCTGACGGATAGAAAGCGAGGTTGAGCACGCTGAGCATCGATGTTGCTCCGCTGTAGCTGTTCTGGTTGCGTTTCGGGAACAGCTCACGCACAGGCACCTCACGCACATAATGGTTTGACAGCTGGTTAAGGTCACTCTTTATGTGGGATGGGGTGAGCGACGAGGAACGACGCGTGAAGAGCGGGTCGATGGTGTACCAAGCCAGGCGGGCACGGTTGTAGCCGCTGGCGAGAGTGGTCTTGTCCTTGCTCTCGGGGAACATGGTCGGCACGCTTGAGATGATCCATGATGTGGGGGTGCTCACGTCGATGGTGTTCTTTGTGTCTTCAAAGTCGTCAATGTAAGAGGCGTTGTCTTGCGTGCCGTGGCTCTGTCCTGCCAGGAGCTGCGCAAACTCGCCCGAGAACGAGATGTTTGAGGGTTGCGTGAGATGGAGGAACGGTATCTTGTCGAGCATGTTGGTGACCCACTGGCTCTCCTTCTTCCAGTTCATGTTAACGCCCCACAACGTGTTGTTGAGCGGCTCGCTGCCCATGTTAACCTTTGTGGTGAGGGCTTGCTCCGAGAGGTGCTGTATGGTTCCCGACATCTGGAAGTTTTTCGAGAAGTCGTACTCCCAGTTCATTCCGAACATGGTCTTGCGCTGCTGACCGTAGTCGCTGTTGCTCTCCAACGACACGTTGACAGACGTGCCCGCATCGATGATGCTCTGGTTGAGGATGGTCACCTCGCCAGCGCTATAGTCGACAGAATAGTCGGAGTTTTCGGTGAGCTTCACGCCACCTGCCGTAACGACCACCGAGCCTTGCGGCACATTGTATGCGCCGAGCGAGATGATGTTGGCTGCCGTGCCTTTAAACTGTCCCGACAGCATGTACTTGTCTTTCTCTGCTATCTGCTTGGCAACGGTCTTGGTCGAGTCGTAAAGCTCGGTGAACGCATATTTCTCTGCCTTGTCGGCAGGCACGCCACGGCTCACGAGAAAACTGTATATTCCTTTTCCGAACGGCTCTGCCTGCGGGAAGAACACGCGACCGTTGGACACGGTGTAGCCCTCGACAAAGTCGAAATAGCCGTTAGGGTGAGGTTTGTTGTTGTTGTCGAGACGGTCGGCACCAAGGGCTCTGATGATCGGCTGGTCCTTGGTCTGTGGCTCAGGCAGGTAAGAGAGGTACACGCCTGCCGTGTCGCTCTGAAACTTGACGTCAAGACGAAACTTCTCTTTCTCCACCTGTGAAGAGAGATAGTAGACGTTCTTCATCATCAGTCGCCAGTTGCCCTGAGAAGGGTTGTTGCTGGTATTCTTCAACGCCTTGACGAAGAGAGCCTGTGACACGTCCGTCACGTCGCTCGCAAACTCGCCCACCTGGAAGGTCTGTCCGCCATAAGTGTACTCGTAAGCCACGGCAAGCACCTGGTCGGTCTGCAACGAGGTCTTCAACGAGATGTAGCCGAGGGCGGTGTTGACGCTATACTCGGAAGAGTTGAGCAGACGGGCGCTCGACAGCTTCTCATAGTCGCTGCCGCCAGCAAAGGAGCCGATACCGTCGAGCACGGTCGATGTCTGGTCGATGTCGCGGGCAGCACCATACTGCTCCACCATGGTCTGATATTCGGTGTTGGCGGCGTTGGCAGGCACCTGCAAGCCTGTGGTCTGCCACATGTGGTTATGGACAAGCGTGTTCTCGCCCAGGTCGGTAAGGGCTATGATGGAACGTGTGTTGCTGGTTGTGGCTGTCTTGTTCGTGACCCACACCTCCACGCGGTTAATCTTTATGCCTGTGGTGAGGTTGGGGAGCGACCGCATGCCGGCATCATATTTCTCACGGAAATATTGTGAGAGGAAGAAGTGGCGGTTTTCTTCATAGTTGGCAGCGTCGATCTCGAAGGGCGTGAACTGTGTGCCGCCCTTTGTCGACACGCTCTTGGTTGTCGATTTCTTCTGCGAGGCAACGAGCTGGAGCTTCAGCTTGCCAAACTGCAGGTCGGTGCGCAAGCCAAAGAGTGAGGACGCACCCTTGACCAACGACGAGTTGCTGGGAAACGACACGTTGCCGGCCTCAACGAGCTTTATGATCTCGTCTTCCTTGCCGTCATACTTGAGCTTAAGGTTCTGTGAGTCGAAGTCGAAGGTGGCGTCGGTGTTGTAGTTAAGGTTCATGTTGACCTTGTCGCCCACCTTTCCGTTGACGTTGAGGTTTATCTTCTCGTCAAAGTCGATATTGGTTGTCTTGCGGTTTCTGATGGGCAGCGACGGGTTGTCGATATTCTTCATCGTGGCGCCAAACTTCAGTTCTGCTGTTCCCTGGGTCTTTATGCGCACGCCGCCGGGGCCGAAGATCTTTTCGGCGGGACCGAGGTCGAAATGCATGTCGGTAAAGTCGAATTTCTCCTTGCCCTTGGCCTTGTAAATCTCATCGTTCTTTGAACGGAAATAGCTCTGCATGGCCTTGCGCTCGCTCCATTTTCTATACTCCTCGGGCGTCATCATGACAGGGGCGTTGATGTAAGAGTCGCCTATCTTGGAACCAATGATGTAGCGGTTGATGGTGTCGTTATAGACCACCTCCTGCTTAAGGTTGTCGGGACGGCGCAGGTCGGCAGCGCCCTGGTTGAGGTCGCTGAGGGTGATGGGCATGGTGCGTTGTATTTTCCAACGCGGATGGAGCAACGAGTCGGGAATGGTGTCTTCGTTCTCTATGATGGGCTGCGCCAAGATGCTGTCCTTGGAAGGAAGGTTCTTCTGTGCCCCACCCTGTCGCTGCGCTTCACCCTGTCGCTGGTTTGCGCCATTGCGCTGCACACCCTGCTGGCGTTGAGCGCGGCGTGTGCGGTCGTCCTGACGAAAAGGCACAGCAAAGGCATAGCTCGCCACGATGGCAACGAGCAGACATGTTATTATTGAAAGAAAAAGATTCCTTTGCTTCATTCAGTTTCTTATATTTCTTTATGCGCTACTTTATGCGCTTCAACGCTTCCTTGACAACCTGTTCCACGGGCATGGCGGCGTTCTCTTCAAGCAACGCCTTGACAACCTTGGCTGAGGGTGCCGGCGAGAAACCAAGCATGGTGAGAGCAGACACAGCCTCATCCATGACCTCGTTGTTAACAGCCACGGTGCTGCCACCCTCGCCCACGGTAACCTCTTGAGCGATGCCGAGAACCACAACTTTGTCCTTAAGGTCGACAATAATGCGCTGGGCGGTCTTCAGACCGATGCCTTTAACACCCTTAAGCAGCCGTTCGTTGCCAGAGGCAATGGCGTTGCTGAGGTCAGCGGGCGATGCTGCCGAAAGGATCATGCGGGCTGTGTTGGCACCCACGCCCGACACGCTGATAAGCAGACGGTAGAGGTCGCGTTCCTGCTTGGAGGCAAAGCCAAAGAAGGTGTAGCTGTCGTCGCGTCCACCTGTAACAAGCGACTCATGGACAAAGAGTTTCACATCTTTCTTGCCTTGTATGGCGGTGTAGGTGTTAAGCGATATGTTGAGGGCGTAACCCACGCCTGCCGCCTCGATAACGGCCTGTGCCGGTGTCAGTTCGGCAAGTTCGCCTTTGATATAATCAATCATGCTTTTGTTCTGTAATCAATGTTCAACATGTTAAGCGGCAATTTCTTCTTCAGGCTATTCTCTTGCCTGAAGACATGCAGTTTCTTGACATCTGTTTTTGAAGAAACCGCAATATACCTTTAAAATAACGCTCAACGCCCTTGTTTTAGTATATTTCAGATATAAAAAAATATGCTTCAATGCATCACGCACTAAAGCATAAAGAAACGAATTTGCTTGTGTCTTCATGGTATACACACTGCCTAAAATATGTAGGATAGATAATTTAAATAAATTTTTTATTGTAAAAAACCACCCAGACTATGCAAAAACTGAGAAAACATAGCCATGGGTGGTCTGTTATAAACGTCTTGTGTAAAAACTTTACTCTATTTTTTTAATAGCCACAAAACTACGAATTGAAAGGATATATCTCTTTTAAAGCTGTTTACTTCTTAAGAACCTTGATTGCCTTGCCATTCTTAACGACGATGTTAACGCCCTGCTTCATCTGGTCTGTGCGCACACCGTTGAGCTGATATACAGCGTCAGCACCAAGCTCGTCGGCTGTTACACCGTTGATGCCTGTAACTTCGCCCTTGGTCAACTTGATGGCAAAATCTTCTGCATAATACTCGTCAAAACCACCTTGTGCCCATGTCTTGAAATTTTTAAACTTAATTTCTGAACCTGCAACGAAGGTCTCGTCGGCCTTGATGTTGAAGGTGCAAAGCTCACCCTCGTTGGCGCTGAAAGCGTCACTCACACTAAAGTCGAGGAAGTTGATAGTGAAGAGGCCGTTCTTAAGGTTGATCTTGTGGTTTGCGCCAAGATCACCTACCTTAGCCGAATTTTCAACGATTGTGACGCCAGCAGGAAGCTCTACGTTGAAAGCACAACCACGCATGATGGCCTTGGGGAAGCTCAGGGTGAGAGCAACTGTCTGCTCTTCGTCAACCTTGACGGGCTGAGCTGTGCCAGCAACGATAACCTTGTTCTCAGAGTCGACAACCTTAGACGCAACGTTCTTCTCGCCATAGATAACGTCCTGACCGGGAACGGCAATCTGTGTATCGCTCAAAACCAGCTCCTTAGAACCAGAATAGTCGGCAGCAACGTTGACCTCGAAAGTGAACACATCGCCTTCGCCAGCAGCAATCGGTGTGGTTGAGCTGAAACATACCATTGCAGCGGTCTTCTCGTTTACCTTTTTCAAAGCAATAGTCATACCCTGTGATCGCTCAGTCTTGCTGATGTTGAAACGCGTAGCGTTGCTGGCATTCTCTACAAAGGTAAGACCCTCAGGCAGAGAGATGCGGGCTTGAAGAGCGTTCACATCGGTGCTGTTTTTCAAGCCTACGGCAACGGTGGCCTTTTCGCCGGGCTTGAGGAAGGTTACTGTCTTGAGAGTAAACTCCTGTGCCATGGCGCTTGCGCTTGCCATGAGAAGCATGGCCAACACAAAAAGGCAATTATAAAGTTTTGTTTGTTTCATAATTGTTGAATAGTAAATGTTTATCATCTTACTTTTTTAACCATTCATCATTTTTCCTTTTAAAGGAAGGCTTCCCTCAACGGGAAACCTTTCCTTAAAAGAATATGTGATGTTTGATTGTTTTATTTTGAGAGAGACTCAAGATAAGCATCGAAGAACTTGTAGAAGGTGAAGCCGTCACCAGAATTCTGGAATTCGGCATCAGCATCAAGCAGGTCCTTAACGTCAACCTTGCCATCATCGTTGTAGTCGAGATCGGCATCCTTGGCTGTCTGAGCAGCCCATGCAAGAGCGTCCTTAATCTCCTGTGAAGCGTTGGTAAGACCCTGCTTAAGGTTCTGACCCTCGGTGTAATTGTCGGCAAGTGTAAGCTTATTGCTTGCATCCTCAATGGCAGCCTTTGCTGTCTTAAGAGCGATCTCAGCACCGTTAAGCAGCTGTGTAGCACCAGCCTGAACAGTCTCGTTGTAAGCCTTTATTGCCTCGCGAGCATTGACAAGTTCTGCCTCAACAGCCTTGATATCTGCATCAGCTGTAGTCATAGCAGCCTTGTTCTTCAGAATTTCAGGATAGTGGCGTATCTCATTAAGACCAGCCTTGAAATCTTCAATCTTCTTGTTGATAGAAGCGTTCAGCTCAGCGTCTTTAGCGTTTACGGGGTTGGTTCCCTTCTCAAGCGTTGTGTATGCGCCATCTTCGGTGCAGCCATCCACGTCCTTTTTACCGTCAAACAGCTTGTTAAGCTCCTTCAAGCGCGCTGTAACATCGAATCCTGTTGTGTTGTATTCCTTGGCAGCAGCATCAATAGCCTTCTGATATGTAGCCGCCTCAGCCTTAACCACGTTCCAGTCAATCTTCTGCACATAAATGGCCTCGTAGAGCTTCTTGTAAGCATCCTTCTCTTCGTTGAGCGCATCAACGGCAGGCTTAACCTTTGCGAAGATTGCCTCAACTTCAGCCACCCGATCGGCAAGTTTCTGCTTGTCAATATCAACCTTTGCTTTATCTGTAACATGACCGTCATCAATAATCTTTTTAGCCTCGTCAAGGTATCCAGCGCCCTGATTGTTATCCTTGTAGGCTATCTTCCTAAACTCCTTCCGGAAAAGATCAACAGCCTCTTCACTCATAAGCTCATGCTTGGTACCAGGCCAAAGGTTTGCATATTTGTTGTCAAATTCCCTGGCAACTTCAACATACCTATTAGCGCTTGACCAGGGAGTACCGCTCAAGTACTTGGCAGCACGCAGGTTGGCGTTATACACGGCTTCTTCAATCTGTGCCTTGATAGCCTCCTTAACTATTTCGAGGTTCTCAGTGAACTTAACAACCTGATCCTTACCCTGAAGCAGACGATACTGGTTGTCGTTGGCATTGAACTCAACGTCAGGAGTCTCGTTTATAAGCTTGGTGTAACGCAAGGTATCGGCAACGATGTCTTCCTTCATCTTGTCAACACCACCTGCCACGCTGAACAACTCCTTCAAGTTGGCGTTCAGCTTAACTTTGGTATCGTTGTCAGTCCAAGGTTCGCCTACCCATTTCTTTATGCGCAGAACATTAGTGTTATAAGCCTCACGAACCTCCTCTACATTGCCGAGCAACGTAACTGCTTCATTATGGTTGTTACGAAGAACTTCTTGCTTCTGCTCTGACAGAGTTTCCTGCCACTTGCTGTCGATATCCTTGTTAATGGTGTCGAACTCGCCGTTATACTTGTTGTATGTATTAACGATATCCTTGAAATCGGCTACACCAGCCACATTCTTCTTTAAGTCATCAAGCTGCTTCTGTATCTTTGCGAACTCAAGCTCCCACTTCTTCTGTGTCTCTTTCTCGTTCACATATTTTGCAGAAATCTTGTAGCTTGTCTCGTTGAGCGACTTCTGTGTCGGTTCAATGCGTGCCTTAAGAGCATCCTTAGCCTGCTTTACGAGAGCTGCCTTGATGTCGGCAATCTCCTTGGCACGTTCGTCATACGATCCCTTAAAATCAGCACCGTTAAGGTCTTCTTTTGTCAAGCTGCGATGAGCGTCAGTAGGCTGTGCGAGGAGGCGGTCAAGCTGTGTTACCTGATCTGTGAGTCGAGAGAAAGAAGGAGTCTGAACAGAGAAAGGAGTGCCGGCCTTTACAACCTCGTTAATTGCCTGGATATCCTCCATGGCAGCCTTAATCTTATCAGCATAATCGCGCTCAAAGATGGCACGGTTAACAACATTCTTAGCCTCTGTCTGGAGTTTTGCGTACTTAGCCTTAAAATCAGCCTCAGTAAAACCGGTCTGGAAACTACCTGATGCAACATCAGTCAGCTTAACATTAGCGAACTTGCCAAGCTCAGCAAGAGCCTCGTTCTTTATTGCCTCAATACTAAGAAGTTCCTTATCTGTATAGAAACTGTTCCAAGCCTCCTCTGCCCAAGCGGTTTTCCACTTAACGAATGTTGCAGGTTTGTCTTTATCGTTAGGGTCTTCGCTTGACTTCTTCCAGTCCTTAATATACTCCTCGCTGTTGTTGTCTACTTCAGAATTTTTAGGTGTGCTTGTACCTTTTTCCAACAGTTCCTTCAAACCTTTTGCATCATCTCCGATTATTCTGTCATATGTTTCCTTGTCTTCTTTTGCTAAAACTACATATTTCTTTATTTTGTGAATGGCAGCATTAAGACGGACCTTTAACTCTGCAGCATGCTTATCAACAGAATTGTTAGCCTGATATTTCTCAAGCAAAGCGCGCACTTGCTGATTGATTGCGCCCTGTTTATTGATTTGAGCGCGCACAGCAGTAAAGAACGGCTCCAGATCAGACTCTGTAGCCCAAACAGCGGTCTCCTGATTGGCCTTCTGCACCTCAGCCTTTACAGCTTCGAACAGTTTTTCTATCTGCATTGACTTCTCACCTACCACTTTAATTTTCTCAATGGTAGAGTTAGCGCTGAGAGTCACAGTAACCTGACCTGTAGCTCCAGGAGTGTAGAGCAAACCTGCACCTTCCATATCGAACGTAACCTCTTTGCCAGTGAGATTTACTCCACCGAACGAAACAGTAACATTTGAGCCTTTTACCCAAACTTTTTCACCACTGTTAACCGTAAACGTAAACTTGTTGTTGGCGAAGGCAATGTCACCCTTCTCCTCTGCGGTAATGTTGCCTGTGGCATCCACATTCCACACATAGTCAGCAGCCATTGCAGGACCTGCTACAGCCGACATTGCTGCCATCAAAGTCAAGATTTTCTTCATAATCTTTTGTTTTTTTGTTATTATTATGTTTTATTTTTTCAGATTTCAAGAGCCAACTAACAGCCCGTAGTTTTCGTTACAGTCATATATCCACATCAATTCGCTCTTTCTATCCTTCACTCTGCAAATTTCGATATTTTTTCACAACCGCAAACACTTGTTAAATGCCTATTTCCCGAACATTCGGGGTTTTTGCACGAGTTGTCGCGACGTTTGCACCGAGAGGTTTAACGCCCTAACTATCAGTTAACAAAGGCAAAAAGAGCACATTTTAACCTTGCATCAAGCCGTTTTGCCGCTCATTCGTGTAAAAATCCCTATGATTCGTGAAAATTAACAGTCGCATTGTTTGCAAATTCTAAAAAAAATATTAAATTTACACCTTGTTAAGACTTTCATGGGATGGTTCAAGACTTTTTATAGCAAGCTAAGGGTTACAACGGGTAAGAAAAACCTATAAACAATAAAAAAACCGAATTCAAAACAAAAAAAATAGTAGAACAGAAGAATAGAAAAAGTGGAAAGAACCACTCTATAAATTATTAACGAGACTTTTTCTCTTCGCAATCAACGGCGCGTCACAGCGACGAGGCTCTTGAAACGGAGAGGTTATCAACCCAAAAAAAACAAAACTTATGATGCTAAAACTATTTAGGGTCTGCTGAATTAATTTCGAGTCACAGACAGAGGGTAGCAGACGTAGACC
>ENA-ORRQ01001986-ORRQ01001986.1-human-gut-metagenome-genome-assembly--contig:-NODE-1986-length-14122-cov-2.172389_pt1 | contig 14122 bp, 14 predicted proteins | sample MGYA00242177_ERZ509138 | MGnify/ENA primary metagenome ERZ509138 (study PRJEB26280, sample SAMEA2338628) | human gut metagenome | biome: human gut; feature: human-associated habitat; material: faeces... | reverse complement strand
CGGTTGCTGGAGATGCAGCCACCGCTGATGATTCTAAAGTTCTAGATATGCTGAACACGTATTACACCATGTTTAACGGTGCTAAGAAGTCTTCTCATATCTTGTTCGCTTCGGGTGACACCGAAAAGGCTCAGGAAGTGCTCGATCAGATCAACGCGGGAACGCTTGACTTCGCCGAAGCTGCCAAGCAGTACTCCACCGATACGGCCTCTGCAGCCGACGGCGGCAATGTTGGTTGGGACGCTATCAATTCCTTTGTAACCGACTACACCGACGCCCTTGATGGCCTTTCCGTTGGCCAGGTATCTGGTTTGGTAACGAGCGATTACGGCATTCACATCATCAAGTGCACCGATGAGTTCACCTGCGACGGCAAAGCAACCAGCCTTTCTGCATACCCTCAGGAGTTCGTTGACTACATTTCGAACATTGTGAAGGATCAGAGCAAGTCCACGGCATATTCCAATTGGTTCAACGACTACAAGGCTCAGGCGGACATCCAGAACAACGATATGCCCGAGAATGTCCCCTACAACCTTGATATGACCAAATACGACAACAGCGATTCGTCGAGCGATAACTCCGATGGTTCTAGCAATGGGGCTTCCGCTGATACCGATGCTGATGCGTCGGCTACGGAGGGCTCATCGGAATCTTCCAATGAGCAGAGCTCAGATTCCGAGAATTCTGGTCAGTAAAAACCAATTAATCAGGCTTTCCCAAGGCCACCTCGCATGAGGTGGCCTTGGTTTATCTAGAAAGGCAAGCAATGGAAACGAAACCGCCTCTTATTGAGCTTCACGACGCTGTAGTTCGTCGTAAGGGAAAAGAGATTTTGAATGTAGGGGACTTCACCCTGCAGCAAGGCGAAAGCATTGCCCTTATTGGCCCTAATGGCGCTGGAAAATCGACCTTTATCCACCTCATAACCCGCGAAGTGTTTCCTCTTCATCGCGATGAGCCCCCGGTGCTGTTCAAAGGAAAGTCGTTGGTCACCCTAGAAGAGGTTAAGCAATGCTTAGGTATTGTCTCTTCAACGATGCAAGATCAGATAACCGTTCATCTCCCAGCTCTTGACGTGGTGTATGGCGGGTTGTTTGGCGTTCTTGGTGTTCCCCGCCGCCACAGCATGACCGAAGCAGGTAAGGAAAAGGCCTTGCGTGCTTTGGAATTCCTGGGAATGAAGGAGCACGCCGATCGAGACATCATGACGATGTCTTCTGGCCAGGCTCGTCGCGTGCTTATTGCCCGTGCGCTTGTCCATGACCCTGAAGTATTGGTGTTCGACGAGCCAACTACGGCGCTCGATCCTGAAGGCATGTATTTTGTTCGCAAGGCAATGCGTGATTTAGTTGCTGCTGGCAAGTCGATTATTTTGGTTACGCACTATCCCGAAGACATTATTCCTGAAATCAAGCGTGTGGTAATGATCAAAGACGGCAAGCTTTATGGGGACAAGCCCAAGGAGGAAGCCCTTACTACCGAGTGTGTCTCCGACCTTTTTGAAGTTCCTTTAAAAATCTTGTCAGAAGATGGCTATTTTTCTCTTGTCAGCCGGTACTAAGATGGTGTAAAGTACATCCTTGCATGCGCGGGAAGCGCTGCAGCTGGAGAGATGTCCGAGTCTGGCTTAAGGAGCACGATTGGAAATCGTGTATACGCCAAAAGCGTATCTGGGGTTCGAATCCCCATCTCTCCGCCAGTGATTTTTCGAAAGCGCCTGTTTGGGCGCTTTCTTTTTCACCAGCTCCTTTGGTGGCTGATACATATTTTGGAAGGGTGGCAGAGCGGCTGAATGCGGCGGTCTCGAAAACCGTTTTACCGGTACTCCCGGTAACGAGGGTTCAAATCCCTCCCCTTCCGCCAGTGTTTTAAGGTCTGCCTTTGGCGGGCCTTTTTTTTCGTATAGACAGCCAAAGCTACATATCTGGGAATATAGGGATAGGTCCATTTTCTCACCTAGTTGTAGCGCACTGAGGTAGCGCCCCCTGCACAATCTCTTGCGGTGGGATCTTTTCCTTAGGCTGGGAATATGGGACCTGTCCCTATATTCCCAGCCTTCATGGATGGGTTGTGCTCGTTGGCGGAGTTTGGGTTGGGCTTTTTTGCTCGCGAGAGTACACTGGGCTGCATTGGTTTAGAAGAAAAGGGAAAGGACGACCATGGTAGATCGTGTGGTAGATCCCGAAAACGATATCCCCGTAGAAGACGTTGACGACGTGCTGAAGGCTGTTATCGTCGCTGTTTTGGACGAAGCTGCCGACAAGATGGAAGAGGGCAAAGACGTTATCCCCTTCACTGGTCTTGCGGTAAAGGAAAATCTCTTCATTGAAACGCATCCGGGCGACGATGCCGAGGAGTGCTTCCTGGCTGCCCGTAAAGAGGTCCAGGGCGCTCGCGGCGCTACGGCATACGCTTTCTGCTATGACGGCTATGTTGACACCGATGAAGGCCAGAAGGACGCGCTTATCGCCGAAGGTGGTTTGCCTGGCGAAGAGCAGGGATACGCATTTGGCTACCTTTACGATGAGGACGGCATTGAACGTGAGGTTGTCTACATCGGTCCTGCTCCCAACTTTATGGAAAACCTCAAGCTTGAGCTTGAGGTGGAGGGAACCCTCGATCCTAAAGAACAAGGAGAAGCAACCGAGGAATAGAAAACTCGGTCGAGGGAGCCGGCAGCGATGCCGGCTCTCGTTTTTTGCGCGCTGAATCCGTTATTCGGAAACAAGGTATGAGGCTTATGCGGAAACCGGGCCGCCGCCAAGCTTTCGCAGGAGTTTCGCATGCTTTTCGCACCAATTTCAGATAAGGGGAATAGGATGGTTTCAGGAAATCTGTAAGGCTAATGTGTGCAAACCGTGAGTTCTCGTAGAGTTATTAGTTCTTCCTTTCCTTGTTTGATAACCTAATAAGGCTAATTTCCTGCTTCGGGGTAGCCTTTAAACCCGAAGCCGTAAGTCCAGAGGAGGTGAACTGATGAAGGCTTATGAACTCTTGTATTTTGTAGCTCCGTCTATCGACGAAGAATCTCGTCTCGCTGTTATGAAGCGTATCGAGACCGCCCTCGCAGAAGGTAACGGTGTCGTTGATAATGTTGATAACTGGGGTAAGCGCAAGCTCGCTTACGAAATCAACGGTCTGACCGACGGTGATTACACCCTTATCGATTTCCATGCAGAGCCCAGCAACATTGCTGAACTCGACCGCGTACTCCGCATCTCCGATGTTGTTGTACGTCACATGATCGTTGCTCGCACCGATCGCGATTAATTTTCAAGGAAATCAAAAGGTGGACGGACTAGTCCACGTTGTGAAAGAGGTATCGATATGAGTATCAATCGAGTTGTAATCAGCGGAAACCTTACCCGTGATCCCGATTTGCGTTCCACTGCAAGTGGCATGCCTGTTCTGGGCTTTGGTGTCGCAGTCAACGATCGCCGCAAGAACCAGCAGACGGGTGAATGGGAAGATTACCCCAACTTCATTGATTGCACTATGTTTGGTGCTCGCGCACAGAGCGTTTCCCGCTTCCTTTCCAAGGGTAGCAAGGTAGCCATCGAAGGAAAGCTTCGTTGGAGCCAGTGGGAACGCGATGGTCAGAAGCGTAGCAAGATCGAAGTCATTGTTGATGAGATCGAGTTCATGACTAGCCGCAACGATGGTGCTCCTCGCGCCGCGGCACCCATGGCAGCGCCTATGGCTCAGGCACCGATGGCGGCAGCTCCAATGGCCGCACCGGTTGTAGATGCTTCCGTTTACGACGACGACATTCCGTTCTAATCATTCGAAAGAGGTTAACATGTCTGACTACACCAAGCAGCCTCGTCGAAAGTATTGCCAGTTCTGCAAGGATCATGCGGAATACGTCGACTACAAAGACACTCAGATGCTGCGCAAGTATGTTACTGACCGTGGGAAGATCAAGCCCCGCCGTGTTACGGGCGCTTGCACCCAGCACCAGCGCGATATTGCCAATGCTGTTAAGCGCGCACGCGAAATGGCTCTCATGCCCTACGCTGTGCCTGCTGTAAGCGGCCGCGGCGATCGCCGTAATCGCTAAAGAGGAGGATGAAATGAAAGTTATCCTTCTTACCGAAGTTAAGAACAAGGGCGGCGAAGGCGACGTTGTAGACGTAGCTCCCGGCTTTGCTAACAACTACCTGCTTCCCCAGGGTATGGCCGTTCTGGCAACCAAGGGCAACCTGAAGCAGCTCGAGCAGCGTAAGCACAACATCGCCGCTCGCGAAGAGAACCGCATTGCTGATGCCAACAAGATGAAGGCTCAGCTCGAGGCTCTTACCGTTAAGGTTGAGGTTCGCGTAGGCGAAGAGGGCGTTCTCTTTGGCTCCGTAACCGCTCAGATGGTAGCTGACGCTGTTAAGGCTCAGGCTGACCTCGACATCGACCGCCGTCGCGTTGAGATCAAGAATGCCATCAAGTCCGCTGGCGAGCACACCGTTGTTGTGTCTCTCTATCGCGACATCAAGGCTAACCTCGCTCTGCTCGTAGGCGACGAGGAAACCTTCGCTGCTCCTGCCGAGGAAGCTGCTGAAGAAGCAGTAGAGGCAGAAGAGGCAACCGAAGAAGCTGCTGAGTAGTTTCTTATCTGCTTTTTTGAAAGGCCACCCGAAAGGGTGGCCTTTCTTTGTTTCTAGGTGAAAGGCATTAGCAAACCGAGCTTTGCAACGTGTGACTGTGCTCGAATTCCGACATGTGCAAGCTGGTCATGGGTCGTTTATCGAGTGGCATCGAGATGGTGGTTTGCAGTATGTCGCGTCGAATCATTTAAAAAGTTGTTCTTAAAAAAGATTTATAACATGTTCATATAGTTAATAAGACCAGTAGCAGGCTTTATTTCAGGTATGTTGCCTGCGGTGCTAGCCTGATAAAAAACAGATCTCCATATCGCATCCCATGCAAAGCGATTTATAGCGAAAGGAGATCGTTATGAGCGTATCAAGCTCCCTTCTGTTCGACCATTGTTTGTGGCTGCTTCTTCTTATGCCTTGCTTAGGGCTGATACTCACCTACTTCACCAAGAGAACGAAGCCCTATCGCAAGAATGGAAAGATCTATCGCCACGACGTCGCGGCTCGTGTGGAACACTGGCCTCATGCTTTAGGCACGCTGTTTCTACTGATCTCGGGCATCATCATGGGATTGAGCTTCTTTATCAGTTTTGTTTCAACCAGTGAAGAAGCTGTAATTGCCCTGAACGTCCATTTCGTAGCGGCATGCGCATTTCTGTTCGGGACGTTCTATTACATCGGCAATGCCATTTCCGAGCCGGCGCGTATGAAAGAGCATCTTCCTAACAAGGACGCAATCTCTTCGACGATGAACCACTATGGCGCTCAGTTGGGATTCAAAAGAGCAAAGTATCCAAAAGAAAAGAAATACTTCCAGAGCGAAAACATGGCCTATGTCTTTGCGATTTTCGTGGGCGCTCTAATGGCTTTCACGGGCATTATCAAGTCGATCCAGCATTCTATCGATCTTCCTGGATTTGTGGTTTCGGCTGCAACGCTGTTGCACGATATCGGCACGGTTGCCATGCTCCTGTTCCTTCTTGCCCATGTGTTCTTTGCGGTTCTGGTTCCTTGGTCGTGGAAGACCTTTCCCTCTATGATCCATGGCTGGATGCCAGAAGAGGAAGCGAAGAAGGAACACCCTGGTTGGTATGAGGACATTGTTTCCGAAGAGCAAAAAGCAAAGTAATGCTTTAGGCGATTAAGTGACAACAATTCGCCTTTATCGAGAACAATTCCCTATTCGCCGAGCAGTATCCGCCATTCAATAGCTAACCCATAGATCCCAAACGTTTGACCCATATATTTTGCCTTGCATGGGTATGTCGGTATGGCGGTCTGCTCGTAATAGATTTTGAGATTCCCTTCCCCCCCAAGGGAATTGCTCGAAACGAAAGGGCAGACATAATGTCAAAGCAGTATGAAGACTCCGAGCTGCAGAAAGATCCCCCTTGCAGTACGTCGGAGAACAACGAAGAGAATCTGACGTCCGAAGCGTCAGAGAACCAAAAACCCGAAGGGGTAACACGCCGTAAGTTTGTTGCGTTGGCTGGTACATTGCTGGCTGCTACAACGTTGGGTACGAGCGCCATCATGGCATTCGCGCGTAATAACAATATCGATGTGGCGTTTCCTGTTTCAGGTGGATATCTCATCGTAGATAGCATGAGATGCTGCGGATGTCAGAATTGCATGATGGCGTGCGCAATGACCCATTACGGGGTAACAAACCCTGGTCTTGCGCGAATCCAGATTGTGGGCGATTCATTCCAGCATTTCCCCTATGACATGACCATTTTCCAATGTCATCAATGCGCAGAGCCTAAGTGCGTTTCGGTGTGCCCTACGGGAGCTTGCCACATCGACGAAGAAAACGATAACGTGCGCGTGGTTGACCCAGACAAGTGCATTGGATGCATGCAGTGTATTTCCGCGTGCCCTAACTCTCCCTCTCGATTGCAGTGGAACAACGAAGATAAGCATTCTCAGAAATGCGACCTCTGCACTAATACGCCGTTTTGGGAACACGAGGTCGGACCCGATGGCGTCCGCGCCTGTGAATCGGTATGCCCTGAACGCGCCATTAAATTCGTTAAAGAACCCCCCGAGGAAACAGGCGGATCCCAATATGACGTGGATCTGCGAACGGGAACAAGTTGGCCATCGATGATGACGTATGCCGTTGGCGCTACCGGCAATCCTGGTAGTGAAGGCAGCTCTGCGAAGAAATAAGGGTAGGTGAAAACAAATGGCAAATGGATTTGCGGGCAAGATCTTGATCTTGCACCTCGACAAGGAAACGTACGAAACCGTCCCGACGTCTAAGTATGAAGAATGGATCGGCGGTCGGAATGGCTGCCGCGTTGTTCTGGGATTATTGCGAGGATAAAACTATCACCGACCCTGCTGACCCAAAGAACGTGTGCGTTCTGGCAACGTCCCCTATTGCGGGCACGCCAACCCCCTCGGGTGGCGGCCGTGCCGAAATGGTGGCAGTTGGTACGCAGGGGTATCCTACTCCCTGGTTTACGCGCTCGAACATGGGTGGACGTTTCGGACCGATGATGAAGCACGCTGGATATGATGCTTTTGTCCTTTTGGGGCAGGCTAAGCGTAAGGTGTGGATCAGCGTTGTCAACGACCGAGTAACCTTCAATGACGCTGAGTCGCTCTGGGGCCTTGATACTCAGGAAACACAGGAAGCCCTGATGCCTCAGATGGTCCACGATTACCATGCGGGCGATTGGAACACCATCGCGTCTGGATGGCGCGATGCGGGGAAAACCACTCAGCGCCCTGCAATTCTTACCACGGGTCCGAATCCGGAGAATTATGGTCCGCTTTCCTCGCTGGTTTCCGATATGGCTCATGTTATTGGCCAAGGTGGTTTTGGCGGCGTATGGGCAGCTAAGAACCTGAAGGCAATAGGATTTTTGGGCACGAAGAGCATCGAGATTGCCGATCCTCAGGCGATGATGGACGCGCGTCTGTGGGCTCAGCAATATACCTGGGGCGGTCATGCCGATAATCCAAACAAATACATAGGCATGCAGGATATTTCATCACCTCCGGGTAATTCGACTCGCTTTTACGGAACGGGAGTGTCAAGTAGGCCCTATGGCTGCGTAGGTTGTGTCCGTGCATGTCGGGGTAGAACCTCAAACTATTACGGAAACGAAGCGATGTGTATCGGCTTCCACTGGTTTACCCCGCAGGACAAGGCAGCACATGATGGGGTCATCACGGAAAACACTGCCAAGGCAGCAACCTTGCTTAACCGTGTTGGCATGAACGCCAATTCGTTTATGCCCATCACCTTTTGGCTGATGAGGCTCTATGAAAAGGGGCTGATCGGACCAGGCAAGGAAATCGAATCAAACTTGCTATTCGAAAAGATGGGCACCATTGAATTTGCCAACGCCCTCATCTCATCGATCGTTAATTTGGCCGATATCGGCGCCGATCTTGCATTGGGCCTACAGCCATGTGCTGAAAAATGGGGACGCTGGGAAGAAGATTCGTCTACTGGCATGCTGCCTGTTCTTCAGTACAGCTATGGGCATCATTACGATCCGCGCACTTCGGCTGACTGGGGTTTCGCTTCAATCCTTACCGATCGCGATATCAACAGTCACGATTTGGACTTCCCCTGCTATTGGACTCCCTCCCAGAACTACGCTCAGGGTAGAGAGCCCGATGTATCGGCTGCTCGTCTGGCGGAAATCATGGGCAAGAAGCTGGTGCCGTTCTGCGATCCCGAAATGATCGACTATTCGGATGAAGGAATTTACAAGAAGCCGTGCGCAAAGGCGGTAGCCTGGACTATTTACTACAACCGTTCATGGAAAAACACGGTCGGTTTGTGCGACTGGGCGTGGACTGACCTGGTGAATCCGTATGGCAAGGACTTCGAGGGAATGACGCCTGACGGGGAGCCGAAATTCCTCAACGCTTGCACGGGGTGGAACAAGAGCTTCGAAGACGTCATTTGGTTGGGGAAGAAAGTCTACGACCTCGATCGCGCAATTTGGCAGCTTCAGGGGCGCACACGTGAGGTGGAGATATTCTCGGATTATGTCTATGACCAGCCTCAGAACCCGAAGGTGCCCCAAACCTCATACGAGATTGCCTACTGTCTGCCAACCTACAACGAGGAAACGCATGAATGGGCCTACAAGGATGTTTCGGGACGTCAGCTCGACAGGGAAAAGACTGAAGAACTGAAAAGCCATTTCTATCGCCTGGAAGGTTGTGACGTTGCCCACGGCTGGTTGAAGCGTTCGGCCTTGGAAGCTGAGGGGCTTGGGTACGTAGCCGATGAACTCGAGGCTCACGGCGTGCTTGGCCAGGAAGAGGATGAGTGATGCTAGATGGACGGCGAAAAGAAGCCCGGTAGCGATTCGGTTGACGCTCGTTCCTGGGGGAAAGAGGCGCTGAATCCCATCAAAACCCAGCTGATGCAAGAAGAGATTGAGCAGGAGAAGGTGAGAAACGTCAATGCCCTTCCTCTTCCCAGCGAGGATCAGGTTCGTCATTGGAGCCGTTTTCTGCCGCTCGATGAGTCCGCTGTTGGCGTTTTGTTTTCCCGCTGCGGCGGCGCACAGCCAAAGCATCTGCGTAGCTTTCCTGATAGTGTTGAGTTCCTGAAGCCTATAAGCCCGTATGTTGCTTATCAGGTGCATGGGGAAGTTAACCTGATTGGGGTTGAGTACTACGCGGGTTGGATACGGGACACCGTGGGTGATACCGACCTCGCCGAAGCTTTGCGGCCTTATGCGGAAAAGGAAACGGTAACGGGCAGGCAGCTGTCCAATATCCGACCCATCATCCGCGCACGCCTCAAGCAATATAAAGAAGTGCTCCCCGACTTGGACTCCTACAAAACTTCCCCGCCATTGTACTAATTGCCAAGTTGAGTGGAGCCTGATTGTGGCCCTGTCGAGGACATTTCCTCGACAGGGTCTTGCTATTTGGTGTTGTTGCTTGGTCCTCTATAGGGACTAAACAACAAAGCAGGTATTATGAGGGTGCAAACCATCGAACCACCAAGGAGCAGACCCCATGCCTGAAAACAATCAGCCAGCTTCTGAAGCGCGCAAGTCATTGCCTCAGAACATTGAGGCTGAGCAAACGGTTTTAGCGGCATGCCTTTTGTCGACGGGCGTGTTTGAGGAAGTGTCCTTGAAACTGAAGCCCGAAAGCTTCTTCCGACCAGCTCACAAGATGATCTTCGAGGCAATGCGCGAAATGAACGCGCGTTCCATCCCGATCGATGTTATTTCCGTTTCCGACAACCTGAAGGCAGCGGGACAGCTGGAAGCAGTTGGTGGCCAGCAGTATCTGCTGGAGCTTGCTGACAACACGTTTGCGTTCACCAGCTGGCAGCATCATGCTGAAATTGTAAGCCGCGACGCCATTCGTCGTGAACTCCTTATGAGTGCGGCTCAAATCACGTCGCTTGCCTACGATTCTCCTGCCGATCCGAAGGAACTTATTTCTCAGTCGGAAGCGGCGTTGTTCGGCGTTACCGAGCAAACGGTAAATTCCAGTTTTAAGCGCATTCAGGAATTGCTGGTAGAAGCGAATGAGGAAATTGCCGAAATGGGCAACCGTGAAGGCATGCTCCAAGGTGTGCCCACCGGCTTCATCGATGTGGATAAGCTCTTCTGCGGTTTGCGTCCGGGTAACCTTATCATTCTGGCTGCCCGTCCTGCTGTTGGCAAAACGTCGTTCGCCATGAACCTTGCGGCCAATGCCGCTAAGTCTGGCGCACCTGTGGCGTTCTTCAGCTTGGAAATGAGTTCCAACGAAATCACGCAGAGGCTTTTGGCGGCGGAAGCGGGCCTTGCTCTTTCGCGCATGCGCAACGGTCAGCTTACCGAAGGGGATTGGAGCCAGCTCATCCAGGCTTCCAGCGACCTTTCCAATTGCGAGTTGTATGTTGACGACTCAGCCGGTCTTTCTATTGTCGAGCTGCGCACCAAGGCACGCCGTATGATGCGCAACAAGAAGAACGGCTTGATCATTGTTTACTATCTGCAGCTTATGCAGCCGGTAATCCCCCATCCCAACAACCGCGCCGTTGAGGTTGCCGAAATCTCACGTGGTCTGAAAGTTCTGGCAAAGGAACTTGAAGTGCCCATTATTTCGCTTTCGCAGCTTTCCCGTGGTGTTGAATCGCGTACCGACAAGCGCCCGATGCTTTCCGACCTTCGCGAATCGGGCTCCATCGAACAGGACGCCGACATTGTTATGTTCATCGACCGAAGCACCACAGAAGCTGAGGCCGAATCGGACAGCCGCCCTGACTGGGGCATGGCAGAGCTTATTGTGGCGAAGAATCGTAGTGGCCCGACGCGCGATATTCCGCTTACATTCATCCCTGAATTCACCAAGTTCACCAATCATTTCGACGATTCGCGTTACTAGTCTTACGAGAGGCAGGCTGGGTTGAGCACGATTACGTTCATACATGCAGCCGACTTGCATTTGGGGGCGCCGTTCAAGGGGCTCCGCGCAAGCTCGCCCGTGTGGGCCGACGTGCTACTGAAGGCAATCCCAGATGCGTATCGGCGCATTGTCGACACCGCCATAGAAAAGCAGGTCGATTTTGTGGTGGTTGCGGGCGACATCTTCGACGCTTCGCGCCCTTCGTATGCCGATTTTTCTCTGTTTGTATCGGGTTTGGAAAGGCTCAACGATGCGGGCATTCCTGTGTACTTTGTAACGGGCAACCATGATCCCTTTACATCGTGGGATAACAGCTTTTCTGCCTTGCCGGAAAACGCCCATTTGCTGGGCGCGGGCAAGCCCAGCTTTGCGCTGTACGAACGTGAAGGCGAACCCCTTGCATTGATTGGCGGACGCGGGTACTTCAGCCAATCTTGGCCTGCTGGTGTTGATATCTCTGAAGGGGTTTCACGTGAAACTGCCCAGCGTGAGCTGGGAGTTCAGGCACCTTTTATGGTTGGCGTTCTGCATACAGGCCTCGATATTGATCCCACACGCTCGCCAGTGCAACCTAAAATCTTGCTTTCGCGAGATGTTGATTATTGGGCGTGCGGTCATGTCCATCAGCCGCGCCTGCTGCCCACTTCTCAATGCCCGCGCATTGCCTTTTCTGGGTGCCCTCAGGGCAGGAGTGTGGTGGAAACCGGCCCTCATGGGGTGTATCAGGTTACGCTTTCGCAGGGATCCCCCGTTCAGGCAGACTTCCTTCCCATGGCGCAAGTTGAATGGTGCCGGTTGGAGGTGGATGTGTCTGAGTGCCCAACGGTTGCCGATGTTCAGGAGCGCATTGTTTCTGCACAGTTCGCCGCCAATGCCGATGCGTGCTGTCAGCGCATGATATTCCGTGTGATCCTTACTGGCAAGACGAGCCTCCACTCTCGCCTTGACGCTCGTGTGCTTGATGATCTTCGTCAGGCGGTGAACGACTCGTATCCGTTTTTCTTTATCGACGATATCTGGGGCTGCACTTCGGTTCCTTTTAACAAAGAGGCTCTTCGTACCGAGGGTCTGTTCCCTGCGGCATACCTTGGTGCGCTCGATGAGTATCGCAAAGGTGATGCGGCGGCGCTTCAGGGTGTGGAAGACGAATTCTGCAGCCGCGACCTTCCTTTGCCTAAAACCCTTGGTCGCGCAATGCCCTCTTTGTGCGATGAGGCTGAAACGCTTGTGCTCGATCTGTTGGGGCGTGAGGCTTAATGGGCAAAAAGAAAAATACCAGTGGCGAGGCACGCATCAGCCCTTTATTTCTTGAGCATGTGAAGATGTCGAGTTTCGGGAAATTCTCGAACATTATTGTAGGCCCGTTTTCTCCTGGTTTGAATGTGGTATACGGCCCCAATGAAGCTGGCAAAACCACGCTCAATGAATTGGTGAAGGGCGTTTTGTTCGGTTGGCCGAGCTCTAGGGGTCAGGGCAATTCGTATCGTCCCGAATCGGCAGAGCGTGTAGGGAGCCTCTTCTTCCGCGACAGCTCGAATGGCGAAGTGTCCGAGGTCAAGCGCGCCAAGAACAGCGAAGGGATAACCGTTCCTACAGGGCTGCTTGCCGACATTGACCAGGAAACCTACAACACCATTTTCGCGTTAACGAGCGATGAGCTTTTGCGTCTCGATCGCCATAACGAAGTAACGGCTCATTTGCTTACCGCTGGTTCTGGTACAGGGTCTTCCCCTGCTCATGCGCTTGACGAAGTGAACGAACGTATCAAGCAGGAGCTTTCCCGCTCCGCTAAGAATCCGAATTCGGTGCCTAACTTAACGGCTTCGTCTGCGCGAGTTGGTTCATCAAGGGCGTGAAGAGGCAGATGCGCTGCGCGCACAGGAGAAAATGCTTGCCTCGTGGGGTCCGCGGAGAGATTTGCTTGCGCAAACGCAGCAGCAGCTTAATGCGGAAATAGAAGGCCTGAAAACACTCCGCGTTCGTGTGGAGGAAATTGATCGTTCTATCGAAGAATCGCGCACATCGCTCCATGAGGCGTTGCGTTTGGAGGATGAAGCCTCCATGCATGAGGGAGGGCCGCCGCATGAGCTCGCCGAACTGGTCGGCTTGAGCAGGGAAGATCAGTATCAGCTTGCAGATAGCCTTGAAGATTTCGAGCGCCGTCGCGCAAAATTGGAGCATTCTCTAGATGCTGCACGCATGGATGCTGTTCGCTCTCAGTCGGATTACGAAGTGTTTGCCGAGCGGGCAAAGGCCGCCGACAGCAAGATCCAGTTTGCTTCGCAGCGCAAAGTGAAACTCGGATTGGCTTTGGCGTTAACGCTGCTTATGGCGTTCGCCGGTTCGTTTGTTTTGTACAGCTCCCCTGATCATGGCGGTGTCTCTTACTTGATTGCCGGAGTGGCCCTGGTTGCGTTTGCCCTGGTAATCGGTGCGGCAGGTGTTTCGATAGCGTTGAAGCCGATTCCTGGCGAAGACGAGCTCGACGAGGAGCTAAAGAAGCGCGACTGGGTGGTTCAGCAGGATAAGAAAACAGTGGAAGCTTGCGAGCGGTCTCTCCGCGATTTCGACGTCCAAGTCGTAAGTTTCTTGGAGGCGAACGGCCTGAAGGCTGCTGCTGGTTCTCTTCGTCGTGCTCGCCGATTGCTGGATCAGCTTGACGATTACCGCACTTCTTGCGCAACAGAAAACCTGAACCATCAGGCACGCTCCCTTCAGTGTGCAAGTATTCGCAAGGAGCTAGCCGAATGCAAAAACCAACGCGTGGGGCTGTGCCGCAAGGCAGGCTTCGACGATGGCGCATCGCTGGAGGCGATATCCCAAGCCATCGAGCGCAAAGAGCAGGACCGTGCTAAGACGGCGGCTGCAGCGGCCGAAACAGATCGCCAATACGGAGAGCTGTCGGAACGTTTGGCTGCTGCTCGCAGCTCAACCGATTTCGACGAGGCGAAGTTCAAATGCGAAGAGGTGGAGGCGCGCCTGCGGGAAACGTACCGAAGGCTCTCGGTGCTGTTCATTGCCAAACGGTCCCTTGAAGCGGCAATTGCCGAATGGGAGCGCAAAAGCCAACCTGAGGTATACCGCACCGCTTCGCGCTTGCTCTCGCAGATGACCGATGGTGCCTGGCGGCAGGTGCGCAT
>ENA-ORRQ01001982-ORRQ01001982.1-human-gut-metagenome-genome-assembly--contig:-NODE-1982-length-14135-cov-3.138707_pt1 | contig 14135 bp, 10 predicted proteins | sample MGYA00242177_ERZ509138 | MGnify/ENA primary metagenome ERZ509138 (study PRJEB26280, sample SAMEA2338628) | human gut metagenome | biome: human gut; feature: human-associated habitat; material: faeces... | reverse complement strand
GGTCCGTGTGATGGCAACATCATGAGGGTTCAAGTCCCTTCTTCTGCATGATCGATAGCCCGGTACAGAGATGTACCGGGTTTTGTTTTGTTAAAAAAATAGATAGAATATGATGCTGGGATTTGCCATATAAGCATAAACTGTAAAATGAGTGAATTAGTGAATGGCAAGAGCCAGAAAAAAGAAAATCTTTTAAACTTATCTTTGGATGCGACAGAAGCGGAACGGGAAAAGTCCCCGGCACTTCAGATGGGATACGACCAGAATACGAAACGCTGGGAACTAATCATTCAATATAATGGAACTGTGGAAAAGTTGCAGGAACAGCTGCCGCAGGCGGAGATTTATCCACTTTCTGGCGGCTACGCGATTGTGCGGCTCCCTGAATCGCAGGTGGATGATCTGGCAGGATTATCACAGGTTGAGTATATAGAAAAGCCGAAGCGTCTTTATTTTGAGGTGAACCGGGCGGTTCGGGATACCTGTATTGCGCCGGTGCAGAGCGGAAATCAAGTCTCTCAAAACGTGTATGGCAGAGATGCTGATTTAAGTGGTCGCGGCACATTGACTGCCATCATCGATTCCGGAATCGATTATTTCCATCCGGATTTTCGAAACACAGATGGAACGACGCGCATCGCCGCACTCTGGGATCAGGAGCAGAACCGGATTTATACGCGGGAGGAGCTCAACCGGGCATTGGAGGCGGGCAGCCGGGAACGCGCTTACGAGATCGTCCAGTCGCGGGATGTGAGCGGGCACGGGACGGCAGTTGCGGCGATTGCAGCTGGAAATGGCTGGGAGGGCGGCGGACACTACCGGGGAGTAGCCTGGGAGAGTGAACTTCTGGTCGTGAAGCTTGGAACGCCGCTTGCGGATTCATTTCCCAGGACAACAGAGCTGATGCGGGCGCTGGACTATGTGGTGGGAATCGCACAGGAATGGCGGATGCCGGTGGCGGTGAATCTGAGCTTTGGAAATACCTACGGTTCGCATGACGGAACCAGCCTGCTGGAGACGTATCTAAATTCGATGGCAGAGCGGGGGCGGACTTCCATCATCGTGGGAACCGGAAATGAAGGATACAGCATGGGACACCGGGCGGGATTTCTGCAGATGGGACGTCCGGTGGAGATAGAGCTTGCAGTGGGGGAATATCAGACGGGCTTCGGTGTGCAGCTATGGAAATTGTATCAGGACCGGTTTTCAGTAGAAATTTTCAGCCCGGGCGGCAGCAGCACCGGGGTGATCCGGGAATCATTGGGAGCACAGCGGCTTTCCTATGAGACGGAAGAGATTCTTCTATATTATGGGATGCCGAGTCCATACAGTCAGGCGCAGGAGATTTATCTGGATTTGATTCCAAAAGGAAGCTACATTCAGGACGGGCTCTGGAAAATCCGTCTGATTCCAGAAGAAATACGGGATGGTCAGTATGATCTGTGGCTGCCAGCGGGCATGGCACTGAACAGAGAAACACGTTTTTTGACGGCATCGCCGGACACGACGCTGACAATCCCATCGACCGCCAGCCGGGCGATCTCGGTGGGGGCGTACGATGACGCCACGCAGGCGTATGCAGATTTTTCCGGTCGTGGATTTGCAAGATTGGGGCATCCGATCAAACCAGAGCTGGCGGCACCTGGTGTAAATATCATCACCGCCCGCGCAGGCGGCGGATATGAGGCGGTGACAGGAACTTCCTTTGCTGCTCCATTTGTGACCGGATCGGCGGCTCTGATGATGCAATGGGGGATTGTAAATGGGAACGATCCCTATCTGTATGGGGAGAAACTGAAAGCATATCTCATCCGCGGGGCGCGGAGTCTGCCGGGGGAGACGGTATATCCGAATGAGCGGGTGGGGTATGGGGCATTGTGTCTGGAGCGAAGTTTCCCGTTGTAAAAACAATAGGAAGTGCAAGGTGCACAAAAAACAATAAATGAAATTGTAAATTATATTTAAAGCGTTAATTGAATTTTCTGCTCAAAAGAGTATAATTTATATGGTATAAAATGCAATGAGTATGGCAATAAAAGAACGGGAATACAGAGAGTTACTGGATGGAGCAGGAAAACTGTTTGGATAGAAAATCCGCCTTTGTTATCCGACTGGATAGCAGAGGCGTTTTTTTATAAATAAACAAAGGAAAGAGGTTTAACTATGAGTGGAGTAATGATGATGATAATCGCCATCGTTGTTCTGGGAGGAGCATACCTCCTGTACGGGCGTTATCTCCAGAATAAGTGGGGCATCGATCCAAATGCCAAAACTCCGGCATATGAGATGGAGGACGGTGTCGATTATGTACCGGCTGATACAAACGTTGTGTTTGGTCATCAGTTCGCGTCGATCGCCGGTGCGGGTCCGATCAATGGTCCGATCCAGGCGGCAATTTTTGGCTGGCTTCCGGTCCTGCTTTGGATTTTAATCGGCGGCGTATTTTTCGGCGCCGTTCAGGATTTTGCATCCATGTATGCGTCTGTCAAAAATAAGGGTCGTACAATCGGATACATCATCGAAGAGTACATTGGAAAATTAGGAAAGAAATTATTTCTTTTATTCTGCTGGCTGTTCTGTATTCTGGTTGTCGCAGCGTTTGCAGACGTTGTAGCGGGAACATTTAAGGGATTTACGGTCGATGAGGCAGGTGCTGTCACAAAGATAGCGGCAAATGGAGCCGTTGCAACTACTTCTATGTTATTTATCATCGAGGCAGTTGCACTTGGATATTTCCTCAAATATACCAAATTCAACAAATGGATCAACACAGCCGTCGCTATCTTATTACTGGTGGCAGCGATCGCGCTGGGACTGAATTTCCCGGTCTATGTCGATCTTGGAACCTGGCATATTATTATCTTTGTGTACATTCTGATTGCCAGTGTCGCTCCGGTATGGGCGCTGCTTCAGCCGCGTGATTATCTGAACAGCTATCTGCTGATCTTTATGATCGTCGGTGCAGTTATCGGTGTATTTGTGGCCAATCCGGCATGTAATTTGAAACCGTTTACAAGCTTTAATGTAAATGGACAGTATATGTTCCCGATTTTATTTGTAACGATTGCCTGTGGCGCAGTTTCCGGTTTCCATTCTCTGGTATCTTCCGGTACTGCATCTAAACAGATCAAAAATGAAAAGAATATGCTTCCAGTTTCGTTTGGCGCAATGCTGATGGAGAGTATGCTTGCTATCATCGCACTGATTGCAGTTGCTTCCTTTGCAGATGGCGAGGCAGCAGCACAGGGACTTACCACCCAGCCGCAGATTTTTGCAGGCGCGATCGCAAACTTTCTTTCCGTAGTTGGTCTGCCGCATTCGCTTGTATTTACATTAATCAACCTGGCGGTATCTGCATTTGCACTGACTTCCCTGGATTCGGTTGCCCGGGTAGGACGTCTGTCGTTCCAGGAATTTTTCATGGATTCGGACACAGACGAGGAAAATATGAGCCCGTTTGTAAAAGTAGTAACCAATAAATATTTTGCAACCATCATCACACTGGTACTCGCATACCTGCTTACCAAGGTCGGCTATGCAGAGATCTGGCCGTTATTCGGTTCTGCAAACCAGCTGTTATCGGTACTTGCTCTTGTAGCTTGTGCAGTATTCTTAAAGAAAACCAAGCGTCAGGGCTGGATGCTCTGGGTGCCGATGCTGTTCATGATGGCAGTTACCTTTACTGCACTGAGCATGACCATCATAAAGCTCACAAACGCATTTATGACGACCGGTCTGGATCTGGGAAATACACTGCAGCTTGTATTTGCAGTGCTGCTGTTAATCCTGGGTGTATTAGTAGCAATTCAGGGTATCAAGAAACTGCTTGAAAAAGCGGATAAGTAAAAATAATAAGTGAAAATAAAGAGAGGATGTCTGTATTCAAAAGAACAGATGTCTTCTCTTTTTCATTCTAAGCCCCTTTGTTCAATAGATGGAAATAAGTAGTCATAATTCCCCTTCTTTCCACATAAAATAAAAAAAGAAAATAGAAAAAGATCAAAAATCCATAGAAAACCTCTGTCCCAAATTACAAAAATATGATATTATTATAAGATAATGGGCGAACTTTCGAATTTATTCCGTAAATTATTCTGAATAAAGGTGGGATCTGGATGAATATCAGAGAAACGATCGAAAAATGGGAACAGGAAACCCTGAGTCCGTATGCGTCGCTGAGTGCGAATACACGGGGACGGGAGCGTAAAGAACCGCTCTGCGACATCCGGCCAGAGTATCAGCGCGATCGCGACCGTATTCTGCACAGCAAATCGTTCCGGCGTCTGAAACAGAAAACGCAGGTTTTTCTGGCGCCGGAGGGCGACCATTACCGGACGCGCCTGACGCACACGCTGGAAGTATCGCAGATAGCGCGCACGATCGCAAAAGCGCTGCGGCTGAATGAGTCTCTGGCGGAGGCGATCGCGCTGGGGCACGATCTGGGACATACGCCGTTTGGTCATTCGGGGGAGGCGGTGCTCAACCGGCTCTGCAGCGAGGGGTTCGCGCATTATCAGCAGAGTGTCCGTATTGTGGAGGTGCTGGAGCAGAAGGGGCAGGGGCTGAACCTGACCTGGGAGGTTCGCAACGGGATCCTGAACCACCGGACGAGCGGTCATCCGGCGACGCTGGAAGGGAATGTTGTGCGGCTTTCAGATAAAATTGCCTACATAAACCATGATATAGATGATGCGATCCGGGGAAAGATCATGAAGGAAGAGGATTTGCCGCGGGAGTACACGGACATTCTGGGGAACAGTGTGCATGAGCGGCTGAATATCATGATCCACGACATCATCGAGCACAGCCAGGACAAGCCGGAGGTGGCGATGTCACCGGAACGCGAGGAGGCGATGCACGGGCTGCGCCGCTGGATGTTTGACCATGTCTACCATGACGGGATTGCGAAAGCGGAGGAAGGGCGCGCACAGCAGATGATAGAGATGCTGTATGGATATTATATGGCGCATCCGGAGGAACTTCCGGAAGAATCCCACCGGATTATGGAGATAAGAAATGAGACGAAAGAGCGCGCGGTATGCGATTATATCGCGGGTATGACAGATATTTACGCGATTGACCGGTTTAAGGAATTGTTTATTCCGAAAGCCTGGAGCGTATAAGGAGGAAGAAATGTATTATCCGGAAGAGGTAATCGAGGAAGTCAGAATGCGTAGCGACATTGTGGATGTGATTTCCGGATACGTGAAGCTGCAGAAGAAGGGAAGCAACCTGTTTGGACTCTGCCCGTTTCATCATGAGAAATCGCCATCCTTTTCGGTGTCACCGTCCAAGCAGATGTACCACTGCTTTGGCTGCGGTGTCAGCGGCAATGTGATTACGTTTGTGATGGAATATGAAAATTATTCATTCCGCGAGGCGGTTGAGATGCTGGCGGACCGTTCAGGCGTGAAACTGCCGAAGATGGAATATTCTAAAGAGGCAAAGGCGAAGGCGGACCGCAAGGCGGCGCTTCTGGAGATCAATAAGCTGGCAGCCAATTATTTTTATTACCAGCTCAAGCAGCCGCAGGGAAAGATAGGATATGATTATTTGGTAAAGCGGAAGCTGACGGATGAGACGATCCGGCGGTTCGGACTGGGATTTTCCAATAAAATCAGCGACGATCTGTACCGGTATCTGAAAAGCAAGGGCTATGAGGACGAGCTTTTAAAGGATACGGGGCTGGTGACGATCGAGGAGCGCGGCGCCAGGGACAAGTTCTGGAATCGTGTCATGTTTCCGATCATGGATGTCAACAGCCGGGTGATCGGGTTTGGCGGACGTGTCCTCGGGGACGGGGAACCGAAATACTTAAACTCACCGGAGACGATGCTGTTTGACAAAAGCCGGAATCTATACGGACTTAATTACGCGCGTACTTCGAGAAAGAAATATATGATGCTCTGCGAGGGCTACATGGATGTGATTTCCATGCACCAGGCAGGTTATACGAACGCGGTCGCATCGCTGGGAACGGCGCTGACCGAGCAGCATGCGGCGCTTCTGAAGCGGTATACGGATCAGGTCATTCTGACCTACGACAGCGATGGCGCGGGCGTCAAAGCGGCGCTGCGGGCGATTCCGATCCTCAAGCGGGCAGGAATTTCAACCAAGGTATTGAATATGCGTCCGTATAAGGATCCAGATGAATTTATGAAAAACCTGGGAGCAGAGGAGTTTGAAAAGCGGATCGAGACGGCTAGAAACAGCTTTCTCTATGAGATCGATGTGCTGAAAGCCGGCTTTGATATGGAAGATCCGGAGCAGAAGACGGCATTTTACAATCAGACGGCGCGCAAGCTGCTTGAATTTGGCGAGGCGCTGGAGCGGGATAATTATATACAGGCGGTTTCGCGGGAATACTTTATCAATTATGAAGATCTGCGGCGGCTGGTCAACCAGCTCGGAAGCCGGTATGGCGTCGGGGAGGTAGGCGGAAGCGTCGGCAGTACCGGGGCAGTGGCGGAAAACCGCGGTGCTGGAAATGCAGAGTTTCCGGGAAATGCGGGACCGGCGGTGAGACCGGTGGGCAGGAAGAAGGAGAAGGACGAGGGCATCCGCCGTTCAGAACGCCTGCTTCTTACATGGCTGATTGAAGAACCATCGCTGTATGCCCGGATCAAGGACATCATCGGACCGGAGGATTTTGTAAAACCACTTTATAAAGAAGCGGCAAAAGCTGTATTTGAGGGTCTGGAAGCTGGAAATGTCAATCCGGCGGCGATTTTGAACCGCTTTATCGACGACGAGGGCAATTATAAAGAAGTCGCGGCGCTTTTCAATGCAAGTCTGGAAGAATCCTTAAACAATGAGGAGCAGAAAAAGGCATTTGCGGAGACGGTGCGCCGGATCAAGAAGAACAGCCTCGACGATCAGATCCGGCGGGCGTCGGATTTGAATGAGCTGCAGCGGCTCATACGGGAACAGGCGGGATTGTCTTCGCTCGTAATTACGTTGGAGTGATTGCGGATTGGGAAAATTGGGTTACTGTACACGGGTAGGCACTTTTGGAACCGAAAGTGCCGTAAGAAAACGTGGTGGCAGCAGGAATTTGCCGTATTGAAATGCGAAGCCACGGCAAATTCCGTTACTGGACACGTATGCGTGTTCAGTAACAAAATTGGAAATGGTCGGGCAGGTTCTGAGGATGGAAGGAAGGACGAACTATGGAAGAAAAAAAAGTTACATTTGAAGAAAAACTCACACAGCTTCTGGAATTGGCAAAAACAAAGAAAAATGTACTGGACAATAAAGAAATATTGAATTATTTCCATGGTGAGATACTGAGCCCGGAACAGCTCGATCAGATCTATGATTTTCTGGAAAATCATCATGTAGACGTTCTCCGGATGGATGACGATGAGGACATGGAGCCAGAACTTTTTGAAGACGGCGAGGAGGAGGAGCCGATCGACGTGGACAACCTGGATCTCAGCATCCCGGATGGCGTCAGCCTCGATGATCCAGTCCGGATGTATCTGAAAGAGATCGGAAAAGTGCCGCTGCTTTCCCCGGAAGAGGAGATTGAACTGGCGAAGCGGATGGAGCTGGGAGATGAAAATGCCAGAAAACGTCTGGCGGAGGCGAATCTGCGCCTGGTTGTCAGCATTGCGAAGCGCTATGTCGGCAGAGGTATGCAGTTCCTTGACCTGATTCAGGAAGGAAATCTGGGTCTTATCAAGGCGGTTGAAAAATATGATTATTCAAAAGGATTTAAGTTCAGCACCTATGCAACCTGGTGGATCCGTCAGGCGATCACGCGCGCGATCGCGGATCAGGCGCGGACGATCCGGATTCCGGTTCACATGGTGGAGACGATCAACCGTCTGATCCGGACTTCCAGACAGCTTTTACAGGAACTTGGACGGGAACCTACCCCGGAGGAGATCGCGGAAAAGATGGAGATGCCGGTTGAGCGTGTGCGGGAGATCATGAAGATTTCACAGGATCCGGTTTCCCTGGAGACACCGATCGGCGAGGAGGAAGACAGTCATCTGGGCGATTTCATTCAGGACGATCATGTGCAGGTTCCGGTCGATGCGGCAACCTATACATTGCTGCATGAACAGCTCATGGAAGTGCTCGATACGCTGACCGAGCGGGAGCAGAAGGTACTGCGTCTGCGCTTTGGCCTGGACGACGGCAGACCGCGCACGCTCGAAGAGGTAGGACGGCAGTTCAATGTCACCCGCGAGCGGATCCGCCAGATCGAAGCGAAAGCGCTGCGGAAGCTGCGCCATCCGAGCCGGAGCAAAAAATTGAAGGATTATCTGGATGAATGATCTGGAAAGAAGAAATAAAAAGTAGAACACAGGAGAATAAATCATGCGGACAGAAGTAAAACTCTCGAAGCGTCTGGAACGGATCGCTTCTTTTGTACAGCCGGGCAGCCGGGTAGCAGATATCGGCACCGATCACGGTTATGTGCCGATCTGGCTGGTGCAGAAGGGCGTGTGCCCGTCGGCATTGGCGATGGATGTGCGGAAAGGCCCACTGGAGCGGGCGGAAGAACACGTGGAAGAGGTGGGGCTTTCCGGGAAAATTGAACTGCGCCTGTCAGACGGACTGGCAAAATTGAAGGCAGGCGAGGCAGACACAGTTGTGATCGCCGGAATGGGCGGAAAACTGACCTGCCGGATTCTGGAACAGGGACGCCATGTGTGGGAGAATTGGAGCGAGGGAAAAGAACGCCTGATTCTGTCGCCGCAGTCGGAGCAGGACGAAGTACGTTATTTTCTGGAAGAACAGGGATTTTCGATTCTCCGGGAAGCGATGCTGACGGACGAGGGAAAATATTACATAGTGATAGAAGCGGCGCGAGGCACGATGCGGCCGGGGAGAGAGCAGGATTACCGTTTTGGAGCCGATTTGATCCGGAAGAAAGATCCGGTGCTGCTTGCGTATCTGGAGAAAGAAGAGAAGATGACGCGGCAGGTGCTGGCAGGGCTGACAGAAAATGATGCCCAGAACAAGAAGAAAACTTTAGAAGCCAGTGAAGCGGGAGAGGCGGCGATCAGCCGCCGTGGAGCACGCATTAACGAACTGACCGCCTATCTGGCGCTGATAGAGGAGACGAGACATGAAATGCAGTGAGATTATCAAGATCCTGGAAACACTTTCGCCGCGCAGCATGGCATGTGACTGGGACAATCCGGGGCTTTTAGCGGGGCGCAGCGGGAAAGAAGTGAAGACGATCTTTCTGGCGGTGGACGCCACCGACTCTGTGATTGAGCAGGCAGAGCAGGCGGGGGCGGATATGATTTTGACGCACCATCCGCTTATTTTCAAAGGAATCAAGCAGGTGTCCGATCAGAATTTCATCGGCAGAAGAGTCCTGCGGATGATTCAGGATGATATTTCCTACTATGCGATGCACACGAATTTCGACGCAGCGCCGGGCTGCATGGCAGATCTGGCGGCAAAGAAGCTGGGACTGACGGATTGTGAAGTTTTAGAGAAAATGGGAGAGACCGGAGACGGCACTTCCTACGGAATCGGATGCACTGGACGCTTCGAACAGCCGATGACGCTGCGGGCAGCTGCCGAGCAGGTCAAGGAGGCATTTGGCCTGCCGTATGCGGCGGTCTTCGGTGAGCTGGACGGTGAGGCAGTGATTCAGAAAGCGGCGGTCTGCCCGGGCGCGGGAGGAAGCACGATGGGAGAGGCACTGGCAGCCGGGGCGCAGGTTTATATCACAGGAGATATCAGCCACCATGAAGGAATCGACGCGGTTGCACAGGGCATGGCGGTCATTGACGCCGGACATTATGGAATTGAACACATTTTTACAGAATTTATGGAGAAATATCTGATGAGGAAGCTGGGTGATGCCGTGAAGGTTGTGCGGGAGAAACCGGCGTTTCCAATCCAGATTGTTTAGGGAGGGGATTACATGCCGGATGTACGGATTGGGAGTGAGATAAAAACATATCCGCAGGGAACCGCCTACGCGGAGATTGCGGAGGAATATCAGAAGAATTACGAGAATGATATTCTTCTGGTCTCGGTAAATGGACGGCTGCGGGAGCTGCATAAAACACTGCAGAAGGGCTGCCAGATGGAATTTATCACAGCGGCAGATACGGCTGGCTATCTGGCATATCAGAGAAGTGCCGTCTTTCTGATGATGAAAGCCTTTCAGGATGTGGCAGGCAGGGAAAATGTGAAAAATATCACGGTCTGCTTTTCTGTTGAAAATGGTCTGTATGTGGAGGTGGAAGGCGGGATAACACTCAGCCAGGAGCTGTTAGACCGTGTGAAAGAGGAGATGAAGCGCCTGTCTGAGCAGGATCTGCCGCTGCAGAAACGGAGTGAAAATACGGATGAGGCGATGGATCATTTCCAGGAGCAGGGCATGTATGACAAGGCGCGTTTGTTCAATTACCGGAGGGCGTCGCGGGTCAATGTTTACCGGCTCGGCGATTATGACGACTATTTCTACGGATATATGGTCATGAGCACCCGGTATCTCAAATATTTTGATTTACAGATGTACGAGGAAGGATTTATCCTGCGTCTGCCGAACAAGAAGCAGCCGAAGGCGATTCAGCCGTTCCATCCGCAGAAAAAACTGTTTGATGTCCAGCAGGAGGCGGAAAAGCTCGGTCACAAGCTCGGTGTGTTTGACGTGGGAACACTCAACGATACGATCGCGCGGGGGCGCATGAACGACCTGATCCTGATGCAGGAGGCGCTGCAGGAAAAGAAGATTGGAGATATTGCGGAGCAGATTTATGAGAGCGGACGCAAACTGATCATGATTGCAGGACCGTCCTCTTCGGGAAAAACGACCTTTTCACACCGTCTGTCGATTCAGCTCGGCGCGCTGGGAATGAAACCGCATCCGATCGCGGTGGACAATTATTTTGTCAACCGTGTGGACAGCCCGCGGGATGAAAATGGAAATTACGATTATGAGGCATTAAACTGCATCGATGTGAAACAGTTTAATGAAGATATGGAAGAACTTCTGGCGGGAAAACGCGTGGAACTGCCGGTTTACAACTTTGTCAAGGGCGAGCGCGAATATAAGGGCGATTTCTTGCAGCTTGGGGCGGAGGATATTCTGGTCATCGAGGGAATCCACTGCCTGAATGACGATTTGTCGTATTCACTGCCGCGTGATAAGAAATTTAAGATCTATATCAGTGCGCTGACCCAGTTAAATATCGACGATCACAACCGAGTTCCGACGACGGACGGACGTCTGATCCGGCGGATGGTCCGCGATGCGAGAACGCGCGGTGCGTCGGCACAGGACACGATCCGGATGTGGGATTCCGTCCGCCGGGGCGAGGAGCGGAATATTTTCCCGTATCAGGAAGAGGCAGATGCGATGTTCAACTCTGCGTTTTTATATGAGCTTTCGGTGCTCAAACAGTATGCGGAGCCGATCTTATATAGTGTTCCGCGTGATTCGGCGGAGTATAACGAGGCGAAGCGGTTGCTCAAATTTCTCGATTATTTTCTGGGTGTCAGCAGCGAACAGGTGCCGCACAATTCGATTGTGCGCGAATTTATCGGTGGAAGCTGTTTTAAAGTATGATTGACTGGACAAATGCCTGAAAATATGGTAGAGTTAAAATGTTTTGAGTAAGACAGATGGTCGCGGCTGCAGAACCGAAAGGCTGCAGGTGAGGAAAGTCCGGGCTTCACAGGGCAGGATGCCAGATAACGTCTGGTGGAGGCGACTCCAAGGATAGTGCAACAGAAATGTACCGCCCGGTTTACCGGGTAAGGGTGGAAGGGCAGTGTAAGAGACTACCGCCCGGCTGGTAACAGCCGGGGCACATGTAAACCCCATCCGAAGCAAGACCGAACAGAGAGCGCAAGGCGGCCCGTCTGCTCTCGGGTAGGTCGCTTGAGCCTGCTGGCGACAGCAGGACTAGATAGATGACCATTCAACGACATAACCCGGCTTACCGTTTTGCTCAAATCATTTAAGGGGGCTGTTGCCGAATGCAGATACCAGAGGGCGTCTTTATTCGGCAGCGGCTCTTTTTTCTATTTACATACAAATGAAAAGGGGGAAACTTTATGTTAGAAGGATTTGCATCACTCGTTGGTGTGATCAGCAACGTCATGTACAGTTATCTGCTGATTATCATGCTGCTGGCGGTCGGACTGTATTTCACACTCCGAAGCCGTTTCGTACAGCTCCGTCTGCTTCCGGAATCAATCCGGGTAGTCGGAGAGAAGACGGACAGCAACTCCGTATCCGCATTTCAGGCGTTGATGGTATCGACGGCGAGCCGTGTAGGCACAGGCAATATCGTAGGTGTAGCCAATGCGATCGCGATTGGCGGTTACGGCGCGGTGTTCTGGATGTGGTTGATTGCGATTGTGGGCGGCGCATCGGCATTTATCGAGAGCACACTGGCGCAGATTTATAAGAAGCGCGACGCGTCCGGCGGAAGCTATGGCGGTCCGTCTTACTATATCGAGGCGGCGCTGAAGAACCGTGCGCTGGGTGTTATCTTCGCGATTGCCCTGATTGCTACTTATGCTGGCGGTTTCAATATGCTGGCGTCCTTTAACCTGATTGACAGTATGTCGAATTACGGTTTTTACCATCAGTTTATGATGGGGGACAAGAGCCTGGTTCCGATGATCGGCGGCGCCATTCTGGCGATTCTGGTCGGCATCTGTATCATGGGCGGCGGAAAACAGATTGTCCGTATTACCGGTGTGCTGGTTCCGTTTATGGGCGTTTTCTACATCCTGATGGCAGTTGCGGTCATGTTCTTAAACATCGGAAGACTACCGGAAGTGTTTGTCAATATTTTCTCCAATGCCTTTGATTTCAAGGCGATCTTCGGCGGATTCGCAGGTTCTGCCATGATGCAGGGAATCAAGAGAGGTCTGTATTCCAACGAGGCGGGTGTTGGTTCTGCACCGAACGCGGCGGCAGCAGCCAATGTCAGCCATCCGGTTAAGCAGGGACTGGTACAGATGCTTTCCGTCTTTATCGATACAATCCTCATCTGTACGGCAACAGCGATGATGTGCCTCTGCACCGGTATCGTTCCGTCCGAAGAACTGAAAGGCGCTCCGTTCGTACAGGAATCTTTGGGAACGGTATTTGGCGTGATTGGACCGTATTTCATTACATTTGCACTTCTTTTGTTTGCATTTACGACACTGCTCGGCAACCTGTTCTACTGTGAGGGATGTCTCAACTACATCGCACGCCGTACGCTGAAAAACAAAGAAATGAACGTGTTCCGCCTGTTTGCGGTGGTAGTTGTCTTCATCGGCGCACAGCTCCAGTTCGGTCTGGTATGGGATCTCGCGGATGTCCTCATGGGTATCATGGCGATCATCAACCTGCCGGTTATCGTGATTCTGGGAAATACAGCGCTCAAATGTCTGGATGATTACCTGGCGCAGAAAAAGGAAGGCAAGAATCCGTGCTTCAAGGCTGAGAGTATCGGGCTGGAAGGTAAGACAGAGTTCTGGAATTAAGATGTTCAAGGGTAGGCACTTTTGGAATCTATAATCTGGAAAATAATAAAAAGCCATGAAATCGCTTATGATCTGTAAATCTACAGAAAAGTCGTTCATGGCTTTTTTGATATTCATTTGATATATTCAGAAGAATCTACAGCGAATACTTCTCATCGCAGTACTGGCAGCGGTATACCTCTTTTTCCTCATCCGCGAGATAGAAGATATGCGGAAGCTCCTGCTCGATCGAGGTAATGCAGCGCGGGTTTTTGCAGTGGATGACATTTGTGATTTTTTTCGGCATCTTGACATCTTTTTTCTCTACGATTTTTCCATCCTTGATGATGTTGATCGTGATACGGTGATCGATGTAGCCGAGCACATCAACATTTACCAGATCAAGGCTGCCGTCGATCTTGATGATGTCCTTGCGTCCCATCTTGCTGCTGCGCGCATTTTTGATGATCGCAACGGTGCAGTCGAGCTTATCGAGCTGCAGATGGTGATAGATGGACATTGCCATGCCTGCCTGAATATGGTCGAGTACAAAGCCTTCTTCAATTTTACCTACGTTTAACATAAGAAATCTCCTTTTTCTCAGTCCACATGAATATTTAAGAGGGTCAGAATCAGCGCCATCCGAACATAGACCGCGTACTGCACCTGTTTGAAATAAACGGCTCTCG
>ENA-ORRQ01001977-ORRQ01001977.1-human-gut-metagenome-genome-assembly--contig:-NODE-1977-length-14167-cov-7.686579_pt1 | contig 14167 bp, 10 predicted proteins | sample MGYA00242177_ERZ509138 | MGnify/ENA primary metagenome ERZ509138 (study PRJEB26280, sample SAMEA2338628) | human gut metagenome | biome: human gut; feature: human-associated habitat; material: faeces... | reverse complement strand
AAGGTACGGCGTTTTTTAATACCCTCCAAATGTTTCGAAAGAAAAGTTTGCGAAAATTGGTAGTTTTTCGCGTTATTTGACAAAAACAAGGCAAACATAGGGCATTTAAGGGAAAAAGGAGGGAAAACGGAGGAAAAGCGGGAGGTTGCGATTCGCTTGCGATGAGGGCCGATCTGAGGAGAATAAGGGGTGAAAAGAAGAAAAACAGGGATGCAAGGGAGGAAAAGCAGGTTGACGGGGTAGGAAAATGATGCGTTGGAGAGGAAAAACGGGGAACGCGAAGAGGAAATACTGCTGGGTTGTGGGACAAACCAAAGGAACGAAGGTACGATCGGTCGGAGCCCGCCACCATTGGGAGATCTTTTCTCCTTATATTATATGGGTAATTTTCTCCTTATTTATATATAAGGCTGGAAAGACGAAAAGAAAGGGCAGGATGGGCAAAGAAAGGGGTCAGACGGAGGGAAAAGCCCCGCCTGCTCTCTTTGGCGAGGCCCGAAACCCAACCGGCAATCCTTCGGGATGGTCTCGGGATGGCTTCGGGATGGAGAGTCCCATAAGAACAGGCGCGTTTCCTACGCCCAACTGCCCACCTGCCCATTCCATGCGAACTGGCCTCAAAAGTGGGGTAAAAAATGAAGTTAACTTCGTAGGCCGATGAATATAACTTCGTAGGCCTATGAATATAACTTCGTGGGCCTATGAAGTTAACTTCATTTTTTGGGCAAGCTACAAGCATGTTTTTCCGCAGAAAAGAAAGAATCCCAACGCTTTTACTTACCTTTGCCCTCCCAAAGGTCGTTGATAGGTATTGCTGCCAAAAAAATTCAAGGACACTTCGCGGCCAAACAGAATAAAATAGCAAAAGCAAAATGAGAAAAAAACTATTTGTGGCATACATACTGGCATTAGCTTTGAATACCATTGCTGGGAATGTCGCAACCCAAACGTCCTCCTCTGCCAAAACCTATTATCACTTTCGCCCGATGGCAAGCAGTTGGGAGGAGAGAATAGACGAAGCAGATGCCGAGCATGACTACACCCTCTTTAGCGACGGTATGCCCAGCGAAGCCGTTGTCATCATCAACGGTCAGGAATTTCGTGGTCTGAACGCCCAAGGCGATGCGCACATCAAGTCGGCGAAACTTGAGACTGCAAACGTGAAGGTAAAAGTGGGTGGCGGCTATGTGGCCAAAGTTACCGTGGACAACGCCAACTACCAAATAGACGTAAAATTCATCCAGCTTTTCACACCCACCATAAGCGTGGACGCCGAAAGGCAATATTCTTATATTTTACACACGCCTGCCGCTTTTGTCAAGAAAACGGAGGAGAACCTGTCGCATACTACCCATCGAAGCAAAGCCGACAAATTTATATTCATCGAGAAAACGTATGGCCAGTACTACATTTACGACCAAACAGCCAACTGCTACATCTATTATACGATAGCACAGAATGGTGGTAATGCAAAAACTACCACCAACAGCCATGTAAGATATACTGCCCATGCAGACGAAGCCAATACTTGGCAACTGCTTTGCCTTTCGGATGAAACGATAGCCATCATTCCAGGCTCAGTAGCAGACCCGAGCACATCTTCGCCAGCATGGAATTTCACAGGCGGCATAGAGGACGGCAGCATGCTCAACCTTTGGACTGCAAGCGACGCCAATTCTGCATGGGAGATCATCGACCCTGCAGCAGCCTCCATGCCCTGCGCGTCCCTTATGTATGCGCTGCCCGGAGCTCAATATCTCCACAAGTTGACTACCCACAAAGGCGAGACCGTGTCGAGTGTAGATTTTGGCTCAATATCAACGCTTTCGCTCAAAGAAGACCGTATCGAGACGGGCAACAAATACAAGTATGTGGCAGGGGTTGCCCCAAAAGCAGAGGGCGAATACGCCTACACGGTAAATCTCGTGGGTGCGGATGGCGAAGAAAAGCAAGCCAAGATCCGGCTGGTCGTCAGCAGCCACTTGCAGTCGGCCACCCCCATGATGGGCTGGCTCACATGGAACTGGTTTGCCCGTGCCATCAGCCACGACAAGATGGTAGAGATAGCCAAAGGCATGGAGAGATACGGATTGATAGACGCGGGATTCAACACCATTGTCCTCGACGACGCCTGGGCAACGCAGGAAAGCGACAAAGCAAAACTCACATACGACCCCACAAAGTTTCCCGAAGGCATTAGCGGCCTGAAGACCGCCTTGAAGGCGATCAACCGCAAACTGAAGATCGGCATCTATAGTGATGCGGGCAGCATGACCTGCGAGAACTATCAGCCTGGGTCCTATGGCTTTGAGAGCCAGCATCTTGCCTTGTTCGACTCATGGGGTGTCGATATGCTCAAATACGACTATTGCAATAGCGAGGCGAGCACCAAGGTGAGCTACACGCGGATGGGCGAAGCCGTGGCTGCCCTCAACGAGACGCGCAAGGCAAAGGGCGAAGTGCCTTTCGTGTATAATATCTGCGAATGGGGAAAGACCCAGCCTTGGACGTGGGGAGCCGCCGCAGGTGGTAGCAGTTGGCGATCGACAAGTGATGCGCGCGAGGACTGGATTGGCAACCCGTCGCGTCCGGGCGTGATCGGAGGTGTGGACGAGACCCGCCGCCTCTGGATGTATGCCGGCGTGAACCACTTTAACGACCTCGACATGATGTGCATTGGCCTTCATGGCCTCGGAGGACCCAGCAACAATACGGCAGAGCATCAAACCAACGGAGGAAAGATCACAGGACTGACCGACGCGCAGGCACGCACACAGATGTCCTTGTGGAGCATGTTGGCAAGTCCTCTGGCCCTGACCTGCGACCTGCGCGAGGCCCCTAAGGGCGAGGCAAATAGCGACCAGCCCATGCCCCACCCGCTCATCACCGAAGCCGACGTGCAGACGTTGACCAACCAGGAAATCCTCGCCATCAACCAAGACGCGCTGGGCCAGCAGGCCGAATACATGGAAGTCCTTTCGACAGGCACCACCGACTATTCCCCCTCGGGGTATGACGTATTTGTCAAAGACCTGACAGACAGTCGCATAGCCGTCTCGATCACCAATCGCGCTACCTCGGCAGCGAGCGTACCAGCCATTCCCCTCACGGCCATTTATCTGAAAGCCAACACCCGGTACATCTGTCGCGAAATATGGTCGCAGACCGAAGGGGAAATAGAGAACACCTTGAACGTGGGCAGCCTCAACCCTTGCGAAACAAGGGTCTATGTCTTGAGCAAGAAGGAATGAGAAAGGCCATACATTTTCAGCACTATAGCGCTCCTTGCGGGGAAATCACCCTGGCATCCATTGGCGACGAATTGTGCCTTTGCGACTGGCGCGAGAGTCCACGCGCCGAGCGCAACAGGCGCAGACTCATAAGGCACCTGGATGCTGCGTTGACCGAGGCTACGTCGGAAGTCTTGGAGAGCGCCAAGAGGCAACTTGACGAGTATTTTGCTGGCGTTCGCAAGACTTTCGATCTCAAGACACACCCTGTCGGCACAGCCTTTCAGCAGCAAGTATGGCGGGCGTTGTGCGAGATACCATACGGCGAGACGCGCACCTACCAAGACATTGCCCTCAGCCTCAACAACCCCCAAGGCGCAAGAGCCGTGGCACAAGCCATTGGCGCCAACGGCATCAGCATCATCATTCCCTGCCATCGCGTCATCGGGTCCGACCATTCCCTGACAGGCTTCGCTGGCGGACTGGATGCCAAAAGACAACTGCTTGAGACAGAACGGCGCAGCTGACTTCTCCCCGTCCCGCTCCTCGCGCCAAAAGCCGATTTTCCAACCAAGTTCACAACGTTGTGGTCCACAGACTTATGAACTCCATCTTTTTTGCTTACCTTTGTAGCCTAATCGAATAAAGGAGAAAAGGTGATGGAAAAAGCTTTTGTATATGGTATGTCGGTTGGTGGCAGCAAGAAACATCTGATGGAGAATATATTCCAAAGTCGCCGTATGCCTTTCTACCAGTTTGGCGAGATGATCCATCTCAAATGCATCCCTACGGAATATTGGGTCCCCTTCATCTGTTCCCGATTCGAGAAGTATGGCAAGAAGATAAGCGAAGCGTATGCTGGCAGAATATGCCAAGTGGTGAAGAATTACTCTTCCTATGTGCAGCAACTGGCCTGGAACGTAATGGCCGAAACAGAGAAAGAAGTAAATGAGGAAAGTTTCGAGGAAGGTCTGAAAGCCCTGCTGGAACAAAGCAGCGGTCTCTTTAGACAACAGACCGAGGGGCTCACCACCTATCAGCTCAACTTCATTCGCCTTTTGTGCCAAGGCATACATGCTGGATTTACCACCCAGGCGGTCTCAGAAACATACCCTTTGGGCAGCAAGTCAAATATAGACCGCATAAAGAAAAGCTTGGTGGACAAAGAGATCATCACCATAGAAAAAGAGGGCATATTCCTTGCTGATAGCGTATTTGAACTTTGGTTTAAAAGAGAAATGATGTAGCATTGTTGTTTGCCATACTCGCTGCACAGGGCGCCTTTGTTAGCGGCAAACGGTATGGAAACAAACCCTGCCGCTCCATTTTCGCACAAAATATAAAAAAGTATGTGATTCTTTTTGTATTGTTCTCGGTTTGCACTAACTTTGCATAAGACAAAAACTACGTCTATGGCATTCGAAGAGGAAATAAAGCTATATGAGAGCCTAAGGTGTAAGTATCAAGCGCTCATCATCAACAAGATGGACAGAGAAGAGTACACTAAATATAACGAAGTGCTCTTTTCTACACATTCATGCGCCATCGAGGGCAACTCTTTTTCCGTGGATGACACCCGCGAGCTGAAGGAGAAAGGGCTGGGTATGATTCCTGCGGGAAAAACCCTTTTCGAAGCCTTCGAAATGCTCGACCACTTTGAGGCGTTCGAGTATGTGATGCAAAACACGCAACACCCGCTCGACGAAGCATTGCTGAAAGAAATCAACAAGCGAGTCACCCTTCACACCATTTCTTATCGCTCTCCTGAGGCAATACCGGGCGAATACACCACCACAGATATGGCGGCAGGGGACACTGTCTTTGGCGACCATGAGCAGCTTATAGCCAAAGTTCCCAAATTATTGGAATCCACAGAAAAGGCTATCGCCTCAGCCGCAGTCCACCCCATGATACTTGCCGCCCGCTTTCATGGCTTCTATGAATACCTTCATCCGTTTCGCGACGGAAATGGCAGGACAGGAAGACTCGTCAGCAACTATATCCTTTTGCGATCAGGCCACCCGCTTCTTATCATCCCGTCCGAAGCACGCCAAGAATACATCTCCGCCCTTCGTATGATTCGAACAGAAGCAACCGACGAACACCTCGTCCGCTTCTTCTTCAAGATGGCAATGCGGAGAATGGAGGACGAACTGAAACAGAAGGCTGTAAACACCAAGCGCTTTATGACATTCGTCTTCTAACATTTTGTGGACTCAGCCCAAACCCTGCCAAGGGCAGCTTGTCTCCATGCCTAAGGGTAAGTTACCTTCATGCTTGGTGATAACTTATCTCCGGGCCTGACGATAACTTACGATCGTGGCAGGTGGAAACTTGCGATTGCGGCAGAAAGGCCACATTGCCACGAGATTTTAGCTTAAAAATACTATATATGCTTGAGTAGTTCAATTTTTCTTCGTAACTTAGTAGCGCAAAATGCAAAGCGAGTGGAATATGGCAAAAATAGTCAACAAATATCCCGTAGGAATACAGACATTCTCGAAGATACGCGAGAAAGGTTATCTCTATATAGATAAGACCCAATACATCGCAGAATTTAGAGAGAAAGGTATGAAGTTCATCTTTCTGAATCGTCCAAGACGATTCGGCAAGTCGCTCTTTGCCTCTACCCTTCAAGCCTATTTCGAGGGAAGAAAAGAACTTTTCGAAGGATTGACTATTGCTGATTACGAGAAGGATTGGGTGAAGCATCCTGTACTTCATTTCGACCTGAGCGGTGGCAAGCATTTTGATGCTGATGCTTTGAACAGTTATCTTAATTTAGAGCTTTTACCCTACGAAGAGCTTTATGGTAAGGAAGAAGGCGAGATCTACCCTAATGAAAGACTGGAAGGTATCATAAAGCGAGCTTACGAGCAGACGGGCGAAAAGGTGGTGGTCATCATTGATGAATACGACGCCCCTTTGCTGGACGTGGTGCATGAAAAAGAGAACCTGCAACTGCTTCGCCGCATCATGCAGAACTTCTACAGTCCTTTGAAGATGCTCGACCCATACCTGGAGTTCTGTTTCATCACGGGTATCACCAAGTTTTCGCAACTAAGCATCTTCAGCGAGCTCAACAACCTCGACAATATCAGCATGTTCGACCAGTATTCGGCCATCTGCGGCATCAGCAAGACGGAACTTACTACGCAGATGAAACCGGATGTAGAGGCATTGGGCGAAGCCCTTGGCATGACGTATGAGGAATGCCTGGCTGAGCTGACGCGATTCTATGACGGCTATCATTTCAGCGAGAAATCAGAAGATGTCTTCAATCCGTTCAGCCTGGTGAAGGCCTTGAATGCACGCAAGATAGCTCCTTACTGGTTTGGCTCGGGTACGCCAACTTATCTGATCAAGACATTGCAGAAATATCATGTCAACGTGATGGATATTGAGAAGAAGTCATGTGACGTGGATGACTTTGATGTTTCGCCCGAAATGATGACTTCAGCACTCCCGCTGCTCTATCAGAGCGGCTACCTCACCATCAAAAAGTACAACCCGATGCTGCATCGTTATACGTTGGAGTATCCTAACCGGGAGGTAAAGATAGGCATGCTCAAAAGTCTTGCGCCCAACTATCTTTCGCCTATATCTCTGGACAACAACAGTCTGGTGGGTGATTTCCTGGAAAAGCTTTATGATGCAGATGTTGAGGGGGCAATGGTTCGCCTGAAGGCCTACCTTGCCAGCATCTCCAATCGTCTGAGCAACAAGAGCGAGCGCGATTTCCAGACCGTGTTCTATCTCGTCTTCAACCTGATGGGCGCCCACATGCGGGTCGAGGAAGATAGTGCGATAGGCCGGGCCGACGCCGTGGTGTATATGCCCAATGCCGTTTTTGTTTTTGAGCTCAAGTATGATGGCTCTGCAGAGGAAGCGATCCGGCAGATAGACGAAAAGGGCTATTTGATTCCCTATTCTGCCGATGGCAAGCGCCTGTTCAAGATAGGTGTCAATTACGATAGTACCCAGCGCACGATCAGCGACTGGATAATCCGAGAAGACTAAGACCTCGGAAAGAGTTAGCCGCAAAGACCAGCTTCTCCCCTTCCCCCTCCCCTGCCGCATACGAAAACAAAAACGTTAAACGTTAGTTTGTTAGTATGTGACCAGGGAGTCGGGGAGCTCGCCCCATGCCTACCATTAACGTATCTATTATCAGTTGATTATCAGTGCTATACACTCTAAACGGTAGAAAAGTGACCATATGGATTCTGATTAGATACGAAAAGGTGAATATTTAACGTATTTAACTTTCGACCACATCAGGAATCACGAAATAAGGGTTGGAAGGGACGCTTTTAACCGACCCCATAATGTGGTGAATGGAAGTTATTGGACGAAATCCATAAAGGGGTACGGTTGAAACGACTCCCTTGAACGTAGGGTGTGATTACATGTCATACCCTTTTGTTCTAAAAAGCATTTTTGTGTAGTTTACGATGCTACGTTTAGCTGTTTTTACTTGATAAACGCAGTTTTCCATTGTTTATGCTGTATTTCGAGATAAAAAACGTTATCTTTGCGGTGTAAAATATGATACTAGTATCAAAAATGGTACCCTAATATGATATTTGAACGTAAGAAATACTTGGAAGAACTTGTTGGAGCAAGGATAAATCTCATAAAAAACTCTTTTTACAGGCAAGATTCTTGCTTTTTGATGATTTAATAAGTAGAAGTAAAAAGCAAGAAATATGAGAATAACAAAGAAAACAATTCTGGCAATAGGTCTGATAGCCAGTTCGCTCACGCTGAACTCATGCGATGACAATGATAACAATGAGGTGTTACAGCGCCCAACTGCCCTTGTAACGGTGTATCCTTCTGCGCCTGACGGCTTCTTCATGCAACTTGATGAATCAACGTCGCTTGTACCTACCAATATGAAAGCCTCACCGTTTGGAGACAAGAATGTGAGGGCTTTGGTGAACTATACAATAGAAGAACGAAGCTACGGAGGCAACCAACAGAGTGTGTATGTAAATTGGATTGACAGCATCCGTACCAAACAGCCAGTAATGACGCAAGGATCAGAAGAAAAAAATGCGAAAGCATTTGGAAATGACCCTATTGAAATTGTCCGTGATTGGGTTTCTGTTGCCGAGGACGGATATGTTACGCTCCGCATACGCACATTGTGGGGAGGAACTACCAAGCATGTCATTAATCTTGTGAGCGGTGTGAACAAAGATAATGTATATGAGTTCGACTTGCGCCACAATGCCCAAGGTGACACCAACGGAAGAATGGGGGATGCACTAATAGCATTTGACCTCAACTCACTATGGAAGGAACATCCTAAAGAACTGAAGATAAAACTCAATTGGCTGTCGTTCAGTGGCAAAAAGTCTGCCAAACTGTCGCTCAAAATGCATACGGTCACATCGGTGTACAATGCCGAAACACCGTCATTTTTGCATCGTATAGAATAAAAATCGAAAAAAATATTTTTCCCAGGCAAGATTTTACATTGCTCTTCATTTAAGGGAATGAGAGTACTCGAAAAAACAATCGTGCCAAGGCTGTAGATGGACGCATACTCATGCCGTGGCGCATAAGTTAAACGACAAAATTATAGAATAAAATGAAATCTATGAATTTCTTTAAGTTTGCAACATTAATCGTTTGTGCCGTATTTGCAATGGCATTTGCTTCATGCTCTGACGATGATGACAACACTCCCGCCATCAAGTTCAATCCTTCAACCGTTTCAGTTGCCGTTGGCGGCACACAGAATGTAAAGGTAGCAGGTGGAGATGGTACTTACACCGCTAAATCAAGCGATGTCAAGACCGCCACCGTAACTGTTGACAAGGCTACTATTACGGTAAAAGGAGTAAAGGCTGGCAAGGCTACAGTTCTTGTTACTGACTCCAAGAAGGTGACTGGCAGCTTGAGCATTACCGTGGTTGATGGTGTTGTCGTGGACAAAGCCAAGACAAGTATTGCGGTTGGTAAGGAAGATGTAGTAAACATTAGTGGAGGTACAACACCTTATACGGCTGCAAGCAAAGATGATAAGATCGCCACTACTACCGTCTAGGACGCTAAACTTACCATAAAGGGAGTGAAGGTTGGAAGCACAACAATCACCATCACAGACAAAAACAAAAAAACTGCTACGGTAGTTGTTACAGTAACAAAATAAGGAACTCGTTGTTACGAGATAGTGCAAATGCTTTTTGCTGTATGGTAAAGGCATTTGCACTTCGCTGTTTCCAAAGCTTTTAACCCTATAAACCTCATGTTCGGCTTAACATTCAGGAAAGAAACGGAAGAGGAACGATGGTTGCGAAAGGCACTCGATGGCGACAATACTGCCACCGAGTGGATTTATCGCAGGCATGTGCGATACCTGTCTGCACTCTGCTCACGCTACATCACAGAAGACGAAGACATTAAGGACGTACTACAAGAATCGTTCATCAAGATATTTACTTTTCTGGATAGTTTCAAGTATCGTGGAGAGGGGTCTTTGAAAGCATGGATGGCAAAAATTACTCTCAATGAGACCCTGAAGTTTGTACGCAATAACAGCCGTTTGCCCATTGATAGTATCGATGATAAAGATATGAACATTGCAGATGGCGACAGTATGGAGACTGAGGACATTCCTACCGATGTACTTCATCAGCTTATACGTGAGTTGCCCGATGGATACCGAACTGTATTCAATCTCTATGTCATTGACGACAAGAGTCACAAGGAAATAGCCCAATTGCTCGGCATAAAGGAGAACACTTCAGCTTCGCAGCTGCACAAGGCCAAATCAATGCTGGCGCGGAAGATAAAATATTATAGAACCATCAATTCCATTTAACGTATGAAAAATAATTGGCAAAAAGACATACACGACCGTTTGGGCAACTATGAGAAAGATGCACCAAAAGGACTTTGGGAGGACATTCGCAAAGGAACGACTGATGAGAATGGTGGCTATATGCACGGCGGCAGACCTTTCAAAACCTACTGGCTACGGCGCACAGCGTATACTGCTGCCGCTGCAAGCGTGGCTTTGTTGATAGGATATTCAATATATTCTGAATACGTAAACGATGAGCAAACGCCAGCAGAAATGACAAATCTACAAATAGCACATACACCAGCAGAGCCATCCCCTAAAGGCAATATCGTTGCTGACGACGGCAACAATCCTATTGCCTGCAACTCACCTATGCCACGCATCATTATGACCATAGTACACAAATCTGTTGGTGACATTGATACATTGTCATCTTATGCTAATGATGAGAAATCTTTGGAAACAGCGTCTGGCAACCATGAGGGGGATGATGCCAACAGTTCAAAAGAAACGAATACAACTGCCGACAAAGAAAATTTGCCGAAATGTGAGAATGAGAGCAAGAAAGCAAACAATTATTATCAAAACAGCAATTACGGCAGCCTTGTGGCTTACAACTCTGACGCAAGGCGCCACGCCTCTTCGTCCACATCGCCACGTTGGACTGTAAGTACAAGTGCAATGGGATCGATGGGGTCATCAAGAAGCATTACATCTATTGGCGACCCTGTTGTTGCAACTGGTCCTGATGATTCTGACTGGGAGGACAGCCCTATGCTCGGCATCAACATATTCAATCAGGGAAAGGAAGTGAAGACAGAATACAAGCACCGCTTGCCTGTACGCATTGGTGTGAAAGTGGCATACACATTTAACGAGCATTGGAGCATCGAAAGCGGACTTACATACACTCGCCTCTCCTCCGACATGAAAGACGGAACAAAAGAGAACTACTTTACGGGCGAGCAAAGGCTGAACTATGTAGGAATTCCTGTCAACATGAAATATAATGCATGGTCATACAAAAGGTTCAGTCTATATGGCTCGGCAGGTGTACTTGCAGAAAAATGCGTATCGGGAAATGTCACGAAAGAATATGTCATCAATAATGCGACAAAGAAGAAAGAGACTGTCAACATTGACAGCAAGCCTTTGCAAATGTCTGTAAATGCGGCTTTCGGCGTGCAGTTTGACGTGCTTGACAATGTCGGTATTTATGCAGAGCCGGGCGTAAGCTATCATTTAGACGACCATTCTTCGCTCCAGACTATCTACAAGGAGAAACCGCTGAACTTCAATCTCAATGTAGGTGTAAGATACACTATAGGTAAGTAACAATTAAGAAATATAAAATCATAAAGAATATGAATACAATAAAAACTTTGGCGTTAGCGACCATCATCATTGGTATGGCATCATGCGCCAGCACCCAAAGATCTCAAATGGAAGGTGCATTCGGAAAGAGTACAAAACTTACAACAGAAGAAGTTTCTCTCTTCAAGGCTGTTGTCCTGTCGCACAGCAACTTGCAGCTGAAACCCCACAAGGTTTCTCGCCAAGTTGTGGCTGGAACAAACTATCGTTATGAATGCGTGGATAACAACAAAAAAAAGTTGAGGTTGTCGTCTATGAGCCACTTTCAGGACAGGGCGATGCCCGCATATTGAGCATTGGCGGAAAGGAATATACGGAATAGACGACTAACTCGACAAGTGTTATCCCTGATGATTCCTAATGATATATGCTTAGCGGGCCTGTTAGCGTCGTTCTTCTGCCTATTTATAAGTATTAAAATCAAAGGATGCTGAAAATCAAGGCTTTATGTTTGGTTGGTCATAGTAAGTTATGGTTAATTATAAGGCTCTAAATACAATCAGAGTTTTAACGTTTTCGAAAACGGATTTAGGAAGGATGGCACAAGAGGACACAGTATTTTAGCTTAAAAATAGTATATATACTTGAGTAGTTCATTTTTTCTTCGTAACTTAGTAGCGCAAAATGCAAAGCGAGTGGAATATGGCAAAAATAGTCAACAAATATCCCGTAGGAATACAGACATTCTCGAAGATACGCGAGAAAGGTTATCTCTATATAGATAAGACCCAATACATCGCAGAATTTAGAGAGAAAGGTATGAAGTTCATCTTTCTGAATCGTCCAAGACGATTCGGCAAGTCGCTCTTTGCCTCTACCCTTCAAGCCTATTTCGAGGGAAGAAAAGAACTTTTCGAAGGATTGACTATTGCTGATTACGAGAAGGATTGGGTGAAGCATCCTGTACTTCATTTCGACCTGAGCGGTGGCAAGCATTTTGATGCTGATGCTTTGAACAGTTATCTTAATTTAGAGCTTTTACCCTACGAAGAGCTTTATGGTAAGGAAGAAGGCGAGATCTACCCTAATGAAAGACTGGAAGGTATCATAAAGCGAGCTTACGAGCAGACGGGCGAAAAGGTGGTGGTCATCATTGATGAATACGACGCCCCTTTGCTGGACGTGGTGCATGAAAAAGAGAACCTGCAACTGCTTCGCCGCATCATGCAGAACTTCTACAGTCCTTTGAAGATGCTCGACCCATACCTGGAGTTCTGTTTCATCACGGGTATCACCAAGTTTTCGCAACTAAGCATCTTCAGCGAGCTCAACAACCTCGACAATATCAGCATGTTCGACCAGTATTCGGCCATCTGCGGCATCAGCAAGACGGAACTTACTACGCAGATGAAACCGGATGTAGAGGCATTGGGCGAAGCCCTTGGCATGACGTATGAGGAATGCCTGGCTGAGCTGACGCGATTCTATGACGGCTATCATTTCAGCGAGAAATCAGAAGATGTCTTCAATCCGTTCAGCCTGGTGAAGGCCTTGAATGCACGCAAGATAGCTCCTTACTGGTTTGGCTCGGGTACGCCAACTTATCTGATCAAGACATTGCAGAAATATCATGTCAACGTGATGGATATTGAGAAGAAGTCATGTGACGTGGATGACTTTGATGTTTCGCCCGAAATGATGACTTCAGCACTCCCGCTGCTCTATCAGAGCGGCTACCTCACCATCAAAAAGTACAACCCGATGCTGCATCGTTATACGTTGGAGTATCCTAACCGGGAGGTAAAGATAGGCATGCTCAAAAGTCTTGCGCCCAACTATCTTTCGCCTATATCTCTGGACAACAACAGTCTGGTGGGTGATTTCCTGGAAAAGCTTTATGATGCAGATGTTGAGGGGGCAATGGTTCGCCTGAAGGCCTACCTTGCCAGCATCTCCAATCGTCTGAGCAACAAGAGCGAGCGCGATTTCCAGACCGTGTTCTATCTCGTCTTCAACCTGATGGGCGCCCACATGCGGGTCGAGGAAGATAGTGCGATAGGCCGGGCCGACGCCGTGGTGTATATGCCCAATGCCGTTTTTGTTTTTGAGCTCAAGTATGATGGCTCTGCAGAGGAAGCGATCCGGCAGATAGACGAAAAGGGCTATTTGATTCCCTATTCTGCCGATGGCAAGCGCCTGTTCAAGATAGGTGTCAATTACGATAGTACTCAGCGCACGATCAGCGACTGGATAATCCGAGAAGACTAAGAACTCGGAAAGAGTTAGCCGCAAAGACGGGCTCCCTCCTCCCCTTCCCTCTCCTCTGCAGCATACGAAAACAAAAACGTTAAACGTTACAATGTTATTAGGAGACCAGGGAGGCGGAGCGCTCTCCCATGCCTACCATTAACGTTTTAACGTTTAACGTTTTCGAAAACGGGTACGCCTGCTGCGGAAGCCTCCATGGGAGTCTTAAACCGCGTCAGTATTTGGATAGCTCTTCGCAGACATTTTTCCCCAGTTCCACGGAAGGTTTGCATAGACTTTCTGTGTCAGATATACCGTCCTATTGGTCTGTTTTCGGTCGGAATATCTTCAAACGGTCGGATTTCGGTCGGATTGTGGTTAAACCGACCGATTGTTGTCTTTCAATATTCAACGCCTCCAGTCTCCTTGAAATACAAACTTCGACCTTTAGAGAAAGACACAGCATTGTCAAGACACACAAAAAAGAATGAATTGTTTTTCCATTGGCGAAAACGGAGCATTCCCACCCACTCGGGATGGTTGTATCCACTCACTTTCG
>ENA-ORRQ01001976-ORRQ01001976.1-human-gut-metagenome-genome-assembly--contig:-NODE-1976-length-14172-cov-3.036764_pt1 | contig 14172 bp, 14 predicted proteins | sample MGYA00242177_ERZ509138 | MGnify/ENA primary metagenome ERZ509138 (study PRJEB26280, sample SAMEA2338628) | human gut metagenome | biome: human gut; feature: human-associated habitat; material: faeces... | reverse complement strand
GTTGCCGTACTGCTTTTTCCACGCCCAGACGCGCTCCAGAAATGCATCACGGCCGAGATCGTAGCGGGTCAGACCCTCTTCCTTGCGCAGCATCTCCTCGACCTTGATCTGCGTGGCGATGCCGGCGTGATCCGTGCCGGGCACCCAGAGCGCGGCATAGCCCTGCATGCGCTTATAGCGCGTGAGGATGTCCTGCAGCGTCGCGTCGAGCGCGTGGCCCATGTGCAGCTGACCCGTAACATTCGGGGGCGGCATTACAATGGAAAACGGCTTTTTGTCCGGATCGGCTTTGCCGGCAAAATAGCCGCCGCGCATCCACATGTCATAAATCTTCTTCTCGACCTGTTTGGGGTCGTAGACCTTCGGAAGCTCTTTCATGGCTCTCCTCCTTTGCTTCATAACCAGTCCATTATCGCGTATGGTCGGTGCGGTAATCTCCAGCTGATCCGGAGCATCCTGCACCGGATTTCCTCCTCGCTCATTTCTGCCGGAGCAAATTCCTTATAGACATCCAGCTGATACTGGCATTCCTTGCGAATGTCATCGCGGTCAGCCGGAGCAGCTTCCATTGCCTCACGCGTCTGCTTGATTTCCTTCTGGATGATGGCGTTCTCCTCTTCTTCGGTCAGATCTGCACGCTTGTCCTTTGCCTTCGCCTCGAGGGCAGACAGCAGCAGCGACAGCGCTGCCTTGCGTTCTGCATCCTTCGCCTTCGTTGCAGCCATCATCTGCTGCTGAACTTCATTTATCTTAGACACGATAATTTCCTCCCATATCATTTTGTGGGATTTATTTTTCGCCAATCAGGACACCCAATCTGCATCGGCGCAGCAGCCGCGTCAAATAATCCGATGCCAGATATGCCGCGGCAGCAATGCCAATGCACAATACCCACGGCTGTATATCCCGCTGCCCCAGCCAGACATACAGCACATAAATGATCATTGGATGAAACAGATAAATGCCAAATCCATTCTTGATTTGCTTTTTGACCCATGCACACTGCATGATGGGCTTGGGCATATAATATGTTGCGCCGATGGCAAAACAGCCGCCGAACAGCGCTTTGATCATGCGCATATGCCAAGCCGTCCGCTCACTGAGCACAAGCAATGCTGCCAGACAAATTACAATGACCGCCGGATGCTTGAGATACTTCATCACGGTGTCATACTGCATGTGAAAACAGTATCCGAAGTAGAAAAATATCAGATAAAATGCACAGCTGCTCAGCGAGAAGAAATATGGCGCTCTGCCGGATTCATGGGAAACGACAAGCAGCAGCGCAATGGTGAGGACGCACACAATCGGATGCCGCAAAATCTTTCCGCCGGTATGCGAACCATGCGGCATCATGTTTTCCGCCACAGCTTTGACTGCGCCGCACACGACAAACACCTCAAACAGAGCAAGGATATACCAAAGATGCCTGTTATTGTGCGCCAGAACAATGCCGTCCCAGCAGTACCGCAAATAAGATTGGTCGGTAAAGCCCAAGAGACACATGACCGGTGCTACATAGCAAATACCAAAAAACAAATACGGAATCAGCAGGCGAATCGCCTTGTTTTTCAAGAACCGTGCGGTGTCCTGATATTTTTGATAGTCATGAATGCACAGCGCATATACCATACCGGAAACCGACATGTACAGCGGCATATGAAACGAATAGATGATATTGGTCAAATGATTGAGTCCGTCGCTGGCATTGTATGGAATGACCACGCCGGTTCCCGTATACATTCTGGATGCATGCGCCAAAACGACCAAAAAAGTCGCCACAAATTTTATTGCATCGTAATGGCTCGATTTGTCAGTGGCGTCCCAGTGCTGCCTCTTGATTTTCACCCACTCCTTCTTTCTGCACAAAAGCAACTAAGATTGCCGGGGCGCAAAAAATCGCCCCGAAACGAACTGTTTCAGGGCGATCGAAACCGCGGTACCACCTGAATTCCACGCAGAAGCGTGACACTCTTGTCTCTGTAACGGGAGAACCCGGCCGCCCTACTCCGTTCAGGCCGGCTGCTCCGGGGCGACCTTCATCTCCGGCATCCGAAAGGCTTGCACCAACCGCCTTCTCTCTGACATCCGCCGGGAGACTACTCCTCCCCTTCTTCGCAAATAGATGGGAAAATTATAGGCCCTGCCGTGCCGTTTGTCAAGCGTTTCTGAGCCAGCGCACGACCGAAAGCGCCGCGCAGTTGCCCTCACCGACCGCCGCCGGGATCTGATAGGGCGCGCCGGTACAGTCCCCGGCCGCGAAAACGCCGGGAATGCTCGCAGCATAAGTTTCATCCACGACGATGTGGCCCTTTTCCGTGGCAAGACCGGGCAGGAGCGTGTCAGCCGCGAAGCCCGCGCGCAGGACGAAAATGACGTCCGCCGGTTCCGCTGCGCCGTCGACCACGAGCGTATCCGCCCGTTCGGCGCCGCGGATCTCAAAGCGGTGCTTTTTCCCGTCATAATAGTGCACATCGCAGCCGATCTCCCGCAGGAAATCCGCCTCTGCCGGAGCGTCGGCCGCCAGGCCAATGACCGCCGCGCGCTTGCCGCGGTAGAGCATGCCGTCGCAGGTGGCGCAGTAGCTCACGCCGCGGCCGAGATAATCTGTTTCCCCGGGAAACGTGCCGCGCTGAGCAATACCGGTCGCAAGCAGGAGCGCCCTGCCCTCCACAAATTCCTTACCCGCCGAAATACCGAACGTCTTGCCCATCGGCATGGCCGAGAGCGCCCGCTCGCGCAGCATGTCCGCACCGAGATCACGCGCCTGCTGTGTCATGGTCTCGAGCAGCGCGGGGCCGGAGACGTCCGGCACACCGGGGTAATTTGTGACGTGGCCGGCCTTATGCAGTGCACTGTCGGCCGCGCCGCCGCAGATCACGCACACGGACAGATTCCGGTTGCGCGCCGTCATGGCCGCCGACAACCCCGCCGGGCCGCCGCCGATAATGAGCAGGTCATACATGTGCCCGCACCTCCGTTGTTTGCTATTCTGTCTGGATTATATATTTCTTTTTCGATATTGTAAACAGAAAATGAATCGTGTATAATATCTTTGCAAATTTATGTGGAGTTGACATGACACTATGGAAGATACCAAAAACTTTATCGAAGCCTTTGTCGAAGCCGATCTCGCACCCGGCGGCCGTTTCGCCGGCCAGACCGTCCACACCCGTTTCCCGCCGGAGCCGAACGGCTATCTGCACATCGGCCACTGCAAGGCATTGTGCATCGACTTCGGCACGGCCGAGAAATTCGGCGGCATCTGCAACCTGCGTATGGACGACACGAACCCCTCCAAGGAGGACAACGAGTTCGTTGAGGCCATTCAGGAGGACATCCACTGGCTCGGCTTTGACTGGGGCGACCGGTTTTTCTTCGGCTCGGACTACTTCGAGAAGGATTACGAATACGCCGTGGAGCTCATCAAGAAAGGGCTTGCCTATGTGTGCGAGCTGACGCCGGAGCAGTTCCGCGAATACCGCGGCGATATGAACACCCCCGCCGTCAGCCCCTGGCGCGACCGCCCGATCGAGGAAAATCTTGACCTGTTCGCGCGCATGCGCGCCGGCGAGTTCCCGGAGGGCAAGTACACCCTGCGCGCAAAGATTGACCTTGCCTCCGGCAACTTCAACATGCGTGACCCCGTGCTCTACCGCATCCGCTATATCGAGCACCACCGTCAGGGCACGAAATGGTGCATCTTCCCGATGTACGACTTCGCGCACCCGATCCAGGACGCGCTTGAGGGCATCACGCACTCGCTGTGCTCGCTGGAATATGAAGATCACCGCCCGCTGTACGACTGGGTGGTGAACAACGTGTCCGTGCCGTGCAAGCCGCGCCAGATCGAGTTTTCGCGCCTCGGCATTAACTACACCGTCATGTCCAAGCGCAAGCTGCGCCGCCTCGTTGAGGAGGGCTACGTCTCCGGCTGGGACGATCCGCGCATGCCGACGCTGTGCGGCCTGCGCCGCCGCGGCTACACGCCCGCGTCCATCCGCAATGTCTGTGAGCGCATCGGCGTGTCCAAGGTCGCGTCCACGGTCGACTACAGCTTCCTGGAGCACTGCCTGCGTGAGGATCTCAACCTCCACGCCCAGCGCGCCATGGCCGTACTGCACCCGGTGAAGCTGCGCATCACGAACTATCCCGAGGGCCAGAGCGAGACGTTCGCCGTCGAGAACAACCCCGAGGATGAAAACGCCGGTACGCGCGACGTGACGTTCTCCAACGAGCTGTGGATCGAGGCCGACGATTTCATGGAGGAGCCGCCGAAGAAGTATAACCGCCTCTACCCCGGCAACGAGGTGCGCATCAAGGGCGCGTACATCGTCCGCTGCACCGGCTGCGTCAAGGACGCGGACGGCAATGTAACGGAAGTTCTGTGCGAATACGATCCCGAGACCCGCGGCGGTAACACGCCCGACGGCCGCAAGGTGCGCGGCACGATCCACTGGGTCGATGCCCACAACTGCGCCGACGCCGAGGTGCGCCTGTATGATAACCTCTTCGCCGACGCCGACCCCGAGGGCGACGGTAAGGACTATCTGGAGTGCCTGAACCCGGACTCGCTGTCCGTGCTCACCGGCTGCAAGGTCGAGCGGATGCTCGCCGGCGCCGAAGCCCCGGCAGCGTTCCAGTTCCTGCGCCTCGGCTACTTCGCCGTGGACAATAAGGACTCGGCCCCGGAGCACCTGGTCTTTAACCGCGCTGTCGCGCTCAAGGACAGCTTCAAGAAAGCCTGACCACAAGATCATGTACCCTGTCCCTCCCGCCGAAAACGGGAGGGACAAATTTTTGTGACGAAAATGTGAATTTCTTATTGACAATTGTCGCCCGTGGTGGTATTTTACGCAGGATGATATTTTTAAGTCGGTACGAGATACCGGCAAGGTGTCACGGTCAATGGAATCTTTGCGGGGTCTCCCTGCGCGTTGCCGCCTTGTCTGTATCCGGACAGGGTGTTTTTTATGCCCGGAGGAGGGAGCGCTGTGGAGCTGAAATTCAAGGCAAAGATCATGGACGAGGCCGCCATCGACCGCACGCTCGTGCGCATCGCACATGAGATCCTCGAGAAAAACGACGGCACGGACGACCTGTGCCTGATCGGCATCCGCACGCGCGGCGTGCCGCTGGCCCGCCGCCTCGCAAAAAACATCGAGAAGACCGACGGTGTGCAGCTGCCGGTCGGCGAGCTGGACATCACGCTCTACCGCGACGATCTGTCCACAGTCGCGGACGCGCCGGTGCTCAACCGGACCGACATTCCCTTCCCCATCGCGGGCAAGACCGTCGTGCTGGTCGACGACGTCATCTACACCTGCCGCACCGCGCGCGCAGCGCTCGACGCCGTGATGCGGCTCGGCCGTCCGGCACGCATCCAGCTCTTCGCCCTGATCGACCGCGGCCACTCGGAGCTGCCGATCAAGGCCACCTACGTGGGCAAAAACATCCCGACTGCCAAGAGCGAGGTCGTGGCCGTCCGCCTGCAGGAGACGGACGGGGAAAACAGTGTCTGTATCCTCGAGAGAGGATAAAGAATAGATTAAATTTTCACGGGAGGAAAAAATCTATGAGCAACAAATCCATCGGCACCGAGCCGGTGTACGACGCACGTACACTCGGCGCGCCCAGAATGTTCGTTCTGGGTCTCCAGCACATGTTCGCCATGTTCGGCGCGACCGTCCTCGTCCCGGCGCTCTCCGGCCTCGACGTCGCAACCACGCTGCTGTTCGCCGGCCTCGGCACGCTGCTGTTCCACCTGCTGACCAAGGGCAAAGTCCCGGCCTTCCTCGGCAGCTCGTTCGCCTTCATCGGCGGCTACAACGCCGTGCGCACCATCGGCACGAATCCGGACGGCTCCGCGATCTATAATAATGACCTGCTGGCCTACGCCTGCTTCGGCGTCGCCATCGCGGGCCTGATGTACATCATCCTGTCGTCCCTGTTCAAGATCTTCGGCGTCAAGAAAGTCATGCGCTACTTCCCGCCGATCGTCACCGGCCCGATCATCATCGCCATCGGCCTGACGCTGTCCTCTTCCGCCATCACCAACTGCCGTGCCAACTGGCTCGTCGCCGTCGTTGCGATCCTGATCGTCATCGGCTTCAACATGTGGGGCAAGGGCATGGCCAAGATCATCCCGATCCTGCTCGGCGTGCTCGGCTCCTATATCTTCGCACTCATCGTTGACCCCGCGGAGCGTGCCTCCGTCGCCGCTGCCGTCAGCAGCGCCAAGTGGTTCGGTCTGCCAATCTTCTGGAAAAACAGCGTGTTCCACCTCTTTGCCGGCCCGGTCGACAGCGGCGTCCTCTGGTCCGCCGTGCTGACGGTCGTGCCCCTGTCCCTTGCCACCATGGTCGAGCACATCGGCGACATCTGCGCCATCTCCTCCACCTGCGGCAAGAACTTCATGGTCGACCCCGGCTTCCACCGCACCCTGCTTGGCGACGGTCTGGCCACCACCCTCGCTTCCCTCTTCGGTGCCCCGGCCAACACCACCTATGGTGAGAACACCGGCGTGCTTGCCCTGTCCCGCGTCTACGATCCCCGCGTCATCCGCATCGCAGCCTGCATCGCGATTGTCGTGTCCTTCTGCCCGAAGTTCGCGGCTCTCGTGTCCGCCATGCCGACGGCCACCATCGGCGGCGTGTCCCTCGTGCTCTACGGCATGATCTCCGCCGTCGGCGTGCGCAACGTCGTCGAGAACAAGGTCGACTTCACCAACACCCGCAACGTCATCATCGCCGCGCTCATCCTCGTGCTCGCCATCGGCATCACCTACTCCGGCAGCATCCAGATCGGCGTCGTGTCCCTGTCGGGTCTGGCTGTCGCCTCCATCGTCGGCATCCTGCTCAACGCCATCCTGCCCGGCAAGGACTACATCTTCGAGCAGGACGATCAGGGCGCGACCTCCGTGGACTTCAAGGTCTGAGCCTGCATCGAAACCAAATACACACCGGCCGCCGCAGCGCAATGCTGCGGCGGCCTTTTGTATGCGCGACCGCTTCTGCGGAGCGTGATTGTTAAATTTGTGGCCGGATTTTTCCAAAAAATCAGTTGTAGTTTGCGAAAAAATGCGTTATCATGAATGTGTTTGAGAGCAAAAAAGAACCAAAATACAAATAAAAACGGAGGAGCAACATGAAATTTTCCAGTAAGATCGAAAAATGCGGCCTCTCGCCCATGCGCAAGTTTGCGCCCTATGCCAATGAGGCTGCCAAAAAAGGCAAGAAGCTCTACCACCTGAACATCGGCCAGCCCGATATTGCAACGCCCGCGGCCTATTTTGACGCCGTCAAGAGCTTCAGCCAGCCGGTCCTGGCCTACGCCCCGTCCGACGGCGTGCCCGAGATGATCGACGCCGTCGTCAACTACTACGGCAAGATCGACGCGCCTATCACCAACAAGCAGGTGCTCATCACCACCGGCGGCAGCGAGGCGCTGCAGATCGCGCTCAGCTGCATCCTCGACGAGGGTGATGAGATCATCATCCCCGAGCCGTTCTACCCGAACTACAGCACGTTCGTCACGCTGACCGGCGCGACCATCCGCCCGATCACCACAACGCCGGAGGAGAACTACAAGTTCGCCATCCGTGAGCGCGTCGAGGCGTGCATCAACGAGCACACCCGCGCCATCCTCTTCACGAACCCCGGCAACCCGACCGGTACCATCCTCACCGAGGAAGAGCTCCGTCTCATGGCCGACATCGCCAAGGAGCACAATCTGTTCATCATCGGCGACGAGGTGTACCGCGAGTTTGTCTACGGCGGCGAGAAGCTCATGAGCCTGCTGCAGCTCGAGGGTTATGAGGACAACGTCGTCGTCATCGACTCCGTGTCCAAGCGCTTCAGCGCCTGCGGCGCACGCATCGGCTGCGTGATCACGCGCAATGCGGAGCTCTACAACAACGCCATGAAGTGGTGCCAGGGCCGTCTGTGCGCCTCCACGATCGACCAGGTCGCGTCCGCCGCACTCTACACCGTCGGCCCCGAGTACTTTGACGCCGTGCGCAAGGAATACAAGGCCCGCCGCGACACGCTCGTCGAAGGACTCAAGAAGATCCCCGGCGTCATCTATTCCGAGCCGAAGGGCGCGTTCTACGTCATGGCCAAGCTGCCCGTGGACGACGCGGAAAAGTTCCAGCTGTTCATGCTTGAGGAGTTTGACGACAACGGCGACACGCTCATGTTCACCCCGGCCGAGAGCTTCTACAAGACGCCGCACACCGGAGTCAACGAGATTCGTATGGCCTATGTCATCAATCAGGACGCCCTCAAGCGCTCCATGGAGCTGCTGGCCAAGGGCATCGAAGCCTACAACAACAAGTAAGTTCCATACGCAAAAACCGTCCGCTCCCGATCGGGAACGGACGGTTTTTCTATTGCATTCAATTGGCTTTCTGCCGGCGCTTGAGATTGAGCAGCACCACAGCCGAGAGCACGCACACACAGCCGAGCGCGCTCAGCGGCGTGAGCTTTTCGTGGAACACGAAAATGCCGACCAGCGTCGCCACGACCGGCTCAAACGACGCGAGGATGGACGCCTTGCCGGTCTCAAGCCCGGTAAGGCCGAAGGTATAGAGCAGATACGGCAGGTAGCACGTGACGATGCCGAGCGCCGTGCACAGGCCGAAGCCCTTCCACGAGCCGAACATGACGCCGAGCGGCTGCACCGCGCCCCAGATAATGACCGCGCCAATGGTGGTCAGCAGACAGGAATAAAAGTTAATGGTGTTGCTCGAGTAGCCGCGGTCGAGCGCGTAGCGGGCAAAGATGCTGTAGAGCGCATAGCCGAAGCCCGCGCCGAGGCCGTAGAGAATGCCGATCGTGGAGAGCTTGTGCTCCCCACCGACGAGCGACACCAGGCAGCAGCCGGCAAACGCCAGCACAAGCGCAATGAGCTTCTGCACCGTGATGCGCTCATGAAACAGGACCAGCGAGAGGATCATGACGATCGACGGCGCGGTGTACAGCAGCACGGCCGCCGTGGACAGGTCCATGAGCGTGATGGCCTGAAAATAGCAATACGTGAAAAACAGCAGGCTGCAGATGCCAGTTCCGATAAAACACCAGATGTCTTTGAGCCGAATGCGAAACTGCTTTGGGTCGCGCACGAGCAGTGTGACGGCGAACAGCAGCGCCGCAATGCCGCAGCGCAGTACGATCGCGCCCGTGGAGTCCACACCATAGGTCGCCAGCGTGCGCGTGAACAGGCCCATCAGGCCCCAGAGGCACCCGGCCGTGATGACGGACGCCGTATATTTCTGCATTCTGCACCCCTCCTGAGTAGACTTTCGACGGAATATAATAGCAGTTTCACGGACGGTTGTCAATTTGTAAAAGCAAGAAAGTTTTGCGCGGCATTTGCGTTTGCCCACTTGCCAAGCAGCGGCGGCTGTGGTAAGATAAACACACCGTCTGCGACGGCGCGCGGATACAGCGTTTTGCTCCGCCTCGGGAACCTCCCCGTGTCAAAATAGAGGCTTATGAGCGGCGGCCAATACCGCCGCTTTCTGCTTGCATACGGACTGTTGCCCCTGCGCAAACAGCCATACGCGGGTATGGTGAAATTGGTAAACACGCAGGATTTAGGTTCCTGTGCTTTCGCTTGTGGGTTCGAGTCCCACTACCCGCACCATATCGAGTATTCACAAGGGATTTGACTTTATGAATACTCGATTTTTCTATTCTGATACGGTTTGTTGCAGGGAGCAGGCAGTGGCCTGCTCCTTTTCGTTATGCTGTTTTCGGCTCTGTGAGGTATTCGACGGCGACTCCTTGGCGGGTATCCGCTTTGTAATGCGGATGCCTCGGCGTAGCCGGGATCTCCACATAGCCAACAAAGCGGTAGTAGATCACGATTCGCCGGGTACGATTCTTACCGGTTCCCTCCGTTTCAAACACATCAATGTGGTCGATTAGCTCTCGCAGCAGCGGTGCTGTCAGGTAGTCCATCTGCATAAACCGCCGCACAGCGAGGATGAAGCTCTCCCGCTGCTGTTGCTGCTTTCCGGATTCTGACAGTTTCTTACGAAGGGCGGTAATCTTGCTTTTCAGCTCCATTCGCTCCACTTCATACTTATGAGACAGCTGCATGCACCAGATCGACGATCGCCTCGTCCTCGACGGCCTTCAGCGCAGCGGCGTCGATCTTTCCGGCCTGAAAGTCCAGACGTGCCCGCTTCAGCTTTGCCGGGCGCAGAAAGCTGCCGGCATGATCATAACGAAAGGGGGTATGTTCTTTGCTCACGAGAAACGCTCCTTTATATATTTCTACTTATTTGTATCTTCCATGCGAAACCATTATGCAGTCTCTGCGTGCGGCTATCCATCGTGATGCCGCCTATTTTTACGGTAGGAAATCGGAACATCTTGCCAGATGTCAACAAATACGGAAGTCAGAATACCGGAATCCGCGGCGCATTTCCTATGGGCGGAATACACGCGGAACCTTTTTCCATAAGCACCGTCTTTTCGGGTAAAGGAAGGTGGTTATTTATGAAAAAGGCAAGACTGCTCCCCGCACTGGTCCTGGCCCTGCTGTTCCTCCTCCCCGCCGGCTGCGGGACCCGGACCGCGTCCGCAGCTCAGCCAACACCCGCGCCCGCCGAAACCGTGACTGCATCTGGGACTGCCGGAACGCTGCGCGTGCAGGTGCCGGATGGCTGGAAGTACGAAGTCTGCCCCGAGGGGGCGCTCGATGGCTCGGAAACCGACTTCGGCGTGAAGATCTGGCCGGGCAGCGGCTCGGACAGCTGCGTGCAGCTGTACTGGTCGGACAGCTTCGGCGTGTGCGGCACGGGTCTGAAGGAAGAAACGCTGACGCTCGCCGGGGACAGCGTCTCCGCCGGGTATTATGACGGCGGCAAAAACTGGACGTTCCTCAGCTTCCAGGGCAAAAATAGCGGCATCGTTGCCTGGGCCGATCCGGGCGCCGGCTGGTTCGCAGATAAGGGCGACCAGCTGCTGGCCGTGCTCGACACGGTCGAATGGGAACCGGCAGCATAAATAGGGTCAAAAAAGCACGTCCCGCAGCAGAAGCTCTGCTGCGGGGCGATTCTTGTAATATGTTATTTCGCCTTATTTCACCGCGGCCGCGCCTACCTCGGGCCGTACGGGAATGCCGGAGTCACTCACTGTCTCAATATTCGAAACCGTCTGTGCAGTTCATTTCATCCAGCGTGTATTGGTCAACACTCCACTCCACAATCAAACCATCTACTTCCCACCGCGTGGAATTATCCTGCCGGAAAACCTCGACGGCAAGTCGAGCGTCACCTTCATTTTTAAATACACCGAGGTTCCGGCTATATTCAAATTCATATTCCGCATCGTGAATGTAGACATTGGCCAGATAAACGAGCACCGCATGCTCTTCCACTTCGTGCGCAAAAACGACAAATCCGTTGGGATAATCACAAAAGCCGGGAATGCTGCGATACTTTTCGATTGCTGCTGCCACCCGCTCCGCCGACGAAAAGCAGCCGAGCATCGCGCAATCCCCATAGTGGAAGCGGCCATCCGCCAGCGTTTCCGCCCCGTGCATGTGCACCAATTCATAAATTTTCATCTGTCGTTTTCTCCATGACTTCTGTGATCTCCGCAAGCAGAATTTCTGCGCGGCACTGCCATGATAGCAGGCGTGCGAAAACCTGTCAACACGCCAGTGCAGCGGTCGATAAAGGCTCCATAAGGCATGTATCTCACGTATTTGCAAAAACACCTCGCAGCGGCAAGTGCTGCTGTGAGGTGTCTCTTTGTTATTTCGCCGCGGCGGGGACGGCGGCGGGTGCCGCGGCTTCGGTCGCTTCGGTCTCCGGCTGCGCGGCGGCAAAGCCCTGCGCAAGCCCGTGCTCGCGGATGTACTTGCGGTTTTTGTACACGCCGACGGTCAGGAACGGAACGACCACGACCGCGATGCCGAGATAGCCGCAGTAGCCATAGCCGTACTTGATGATGTTCGTGAGGCCGGCCATGGAGATGGACATGGACAAAATGATGATGAACGCGGACACGATGGCGCTGCGCACCGGCGCAGACTGGATGCCGCGGAACATCGGCAGCTTCTCAAAACGGGCAACGAAGCCGAAGATCGTCGTCACGCCCGTAGAGATGAGGCAGAGCATGAGGCAGACGCCGTAAACCGCGGTGAGCGCGCGGATGCCCATGGCGTTGCAGACCGTGAGCGTGGGGATGGTCGTGCCGCCGTCCACGGCGGTGTAGACGCCGCGCCAGCAGATGAGCATGAACACGGAGAGCACGAGCGCAACGGCGTTCATGGCAAAGGAGATCCACATGGCCTTGGCACAGCCCTGCTTGCTGCGCATGGTCGTGCCGCAGGCGATCATGGTCGGCAGCGTAACGCACTGGAAGCCGGCATAGGTGAAGGCGTTAAAGATGGCCTTGGGGACGTTGGCAAAGCCGGTCGTCTGAAAATCTGCAGAGAGCACCGTGAACAGCGGCGACTCGCTCTTGAAAATGCCGATGGCGTAGATGGTGATGGCGGTGACGAGGATGGCGATGCCCATATAGGTGGACGCCGCGCGGACGATGCCCGCGCCGAAAATGGTCAGGAGCAGGACGAGGCAGCCGACGGCCACGACGCCGAGATAATAGTTCACGCCGAAATAGCTCCGCAGCGCGGAGGCTGCGCCCGAGATGGCCGCCGCGACGGCCATGAGCACCATGATGTAAAAGAAGATCTCGAACAGCCACTCGATCTTGTCAAAGGGGTGGTAGAGCGTCTCGAACAGCTGCTTATAGCTCGTCAGGCCGCGGGAATTGTACATGATCATAGCCTCGCGCATCGTGAGCGTGAGCAGCAGCATGGCCACGATGGCCGACACGATGCCGGCCCAGCCGAGGCCGACGTAATAGGTGTTGGCCTGGTTGCCGGTCGCAAAGCCGCCGCCGGCGTGCGCGGAAAACAGCACCGCACCGACCGAAAAGGCGGCAAAAAACGGGGTCTTGGGTATGGTTCTGGTTTTGGTCCGGGTTTTCATGATTCGTTCCTCCTGCAAAAGCGTAGTCTGATGGTTTGGCAGGAAAAAAGAAAACCCTCCGTCTTTCCTGCCCTCTGGCAGAAGAGACGAAAGGCCGAAAACCCTCCGCGGTACCACTCTTCTTCGCCCCCGATCCGGGGACGCACTCACTCGGGATACCATCATATCCCTGCACAATAACGGGCGCACCCGTCTGCACCTACTCATGGTTCAGCGCAGCCGCTGTTCAGCCAGTTCGGCAGGTCTGTACGCTTTGTGCCTCGCACCACCCGGCACTTCTCTGAAAGGACGTTCCTGCTTACTACTCTGTGTCTTCGCGTTTGATGGCTTGATGATAACACCCGTATCCGGCGCGCGTCAAGGCACGCATTCGCCGAAAAAAGTTGAAAAATTCGAAGAAACTTTGTCGGATGCATCAATTTGCTTCCCCACTTCCATAAAAAAAACACGCCGCACCCGGTATCGGGCGCGGCGTGCAAAATACGGTGGTGCGGGTCACTTGACCTCGTCGTCCAGCCAGTCGGCCAGCTTGGCCTCGTCCAGGTTCAGACCCTTGGTCAGGAACGCGACCATTTCGTTGAAGTTGAGCTTTTTCATGCGCTCAAAGTTCGTCTCGCCCTTCTTCTCAGGGTCGATCAGACGGCCTTCGATATAGCCGCACTCGTAGCACATATTCAGCGCATACTTCCGATGGGTATCCAGCGTCATTTCATGACCGCAGCGGGGACATTTCATCACACATTCTCCTCTCCATATGTACAATTCCCTGCGCAATATCTTACAATATGCTACATGATTGTGCGCAAATATGCAAGCATAGTTTACGAATTAACACGGCTTAACCCGGCGCGGCCGCCGCATCCGTCAGCGTGACGGTCAGCGTCTGCGCCAGGCGTACCGGGCCGCCGATGGACAGCCCCGTCACCGCGCCATGGGTGCGCTGCACACCGACCTCCAGCGTGCCGCCCGGCTGGCCGATGCCGATCTCCGTGATGCCGTCGGCAAAGTCCGCCGTGAGCACCACGGCTGCCGCGACGCTGCCGGAGGCGCAACTCGTCTCCGCGACGCAGGAGCCGGTCTCGCGCACGAACACGACCGGCCGGATGCTGCCGGCCGCCCGGTCGAGAAACACGGCGCCGACGGCGCTCGCTTCCGGCGCAGCG
>ENA-ORRQ01001972-ORRQ01001972.1-human-gut-metagenome-genome-assembly--contig:-NODE-1972-length-14179-cov-15.673818_pt1 | contig 14179 bp, 13 predicted proteins | sample MGYA00242177_ERZ509138 | MGnify/ENA primary metagenome ERZ509138 (study PRJEB26280, sample SAMEA2338628) | human gut metagenome | biome: human gut; feature: human-associated habitat; material: faeces... | reverse complement strand
TGTCGGCACCATTGTTGCAGACCTCGAGGATAGAAGCCATAGAGAGACCAGGACCTGAGTGGCCGTGATACTGGATGATGATCTCAGGATACTTGTCCTTAATCATCTTGGTGAGTTTGCCGAGGAATGCTGGCTGGCCGATACCTGCCATATCCTTCAAACAGATTTCCTCTGCACCGGCAGCGATGAGCTGGTCGGCGATGTTCATGTAATATTCCAGGGTATGAACAGGAGAGTTGGTGATACAGAGTGCACACTGTGGAGTCATGCCACCCTCCTTTGCCCACTTGATAGAAGGAATGATGTTGCGCACATCGTTCAGTCCGTCGAAGATACGTGTGATGTTGGTACCCTGCTTAGCCTTTACCTTATACATAAGGGCGCGCACGTCGTCAGGCACAGGATACATACGAAGAGCGTTCAATCCGCGGTCGAGCATGTGAGTCTTGATACCCACCTCGTTGAAAGGTTTGCAGAATGCGCGTACGGCATCGTTAGGGTTTTCACCTGCCAGGAGGTTAACCTGTTCAAAGGCACCGCCGTTAGTCTCTACACGGCTAAAGCATCCCATTTCGATGATAACTGGGGCAATTTTAGCCAACTGATCCTTGCGTGGCTGGAACTTACCAGAGCTCTGCCACATGTCTCGATAAACGAGACTGAACTGAATTTTCTTCTTCATTATTATTGTTCTTTTTCTTTATATTCGATGTATGAATTTAATTCCAAGGTGCAAAATTAGACAAAAAAATCGAGAAATCGTCCTATTCGCCTCTTTTTTTATATTTATTATGTTATTTACTTCAATATTTCCTTCTTCATCTTGCTGTTCAGCTTCTCGGCTGCAGCATGGGCCTTGGCGTTGGCCTTCATCGCATTGAGCGAGCGGTGGAAACCCTGGATGCAGCCCTCACGATCAGAGAGAGCCAGACTGTCGCCCTTCATATATACAAAGGTGAAGGTATCGCGCTTCGTCTTCTCATTGAGCACCACGCCATCCAGCTCGCGGTGGCCCTGCACCAGAATCAGTTTGCCGTTATAGGCATGCCATTCCGTATACTGAGGCACATCAGGATATTCTACCGGACTGTCGTCATCCACATCTTTGTTTATCATCACCCTGCCCACGGCCATCGCCTCGCTCATGCGCTTCAGGGTGAAGCCATACTGGCGCGGCACCATATAGGTTTCTACGATGCTGTCAGGCATGTTGGCAAGGATTCTCGCCTGCTGGCGCTTGCTCAGATGCGATACATCGCGCAGCTTCGGCATCACCGGATAGGTCCAGGTGGCCTTCAGCTGGTCCAGGTCTATCACCATGTCGGCACGGTTCTTCTCATCCTTCTCCTCGCATGGCATCACGCAAACCCAGTCGCCCACCTCTATATCTCCAAACACCTGATGGTTGCGAGTGGCATCCAGAATGTTGTATCTCACGGGGTCACCGCCTCCGTTGGGCAGCAGCACCAGCGCGGTATCCGAGCAGCCCAGGCAGGCAAGTCCGTAGATAGCCCTGTCGCCCTTAGCCGGTTTCGAGAGGCTGATGGCGAGTTTCGAATTGTCCATACGTGGTGGTTTCTTTCCCCTGTGACATGCTGCGAGGGTTGTGGCGGCTAGCGCCAGTGTGAGTATTGTCTTGACTTTCATCTTTCTATTCATTATTTCAGATGCAAAACTACAACTATTTTTTGGAAGCACCAAATATTGAATCGTAAAATAATTAAAAAAATAGGTGATATATTTTGTAGTGTCTCGATTTTGCATTACCTTTGCAACCGTTTTTGGGGATCAACATCCCCCTCGTCCTGCCACACACGCCGGATGATGAAAAGAAATAAGACCAACTCAAGAATTATATGCAACAAGAGAATATGACAGACAAGACAAATACACACGCTCTCCCGGCATGGACCGAGGTAGAGTATACCGCATTATGCAAAAACCCGTACCTGTTAACCCCATTCTTCATCCCTAAGGAGGCGAAGTGCTTCACGTGCCGCGAAGATGGCACGAGGGAAGAAGAAAGAATGGTTTTCCTCGTTTTCAAATCTACTGCAGCCCCTGCTGATGCCGAATGGGAAGATGATCCTGTTCCGGGCGAGATGTGGGTGCGAGCGCTGGGCGATGACGATGAGGAGATTGAGCCTGCCAAGGTGATTTACCTGGGTCAGGACATCGAGGATTTCATCCGTGTAGCCGCTGAGGACGACCAGACCATCACCTTCGATTTCTGGTGGCGCCACGGCGAGGTGAAGGTGGAGAAGGCTGAGAAGACGGATGACGGATTCGTATGCCGCAAGGATGATTTCGGCGATGACGGACTGGCTGTTACCCTGATTCCTGAGGACGGCGGCAATCCGGTTGTCCTCCGTCTTCAGATTCCTTACATCGGTTTCTCGCTCTACGATGCCGAGGGCAACAAGGTGCATGGCGAGCTGAGCATTCCGCAGGATAAGGTGGATGACTACACCTACGAATTTGTGGGCGATGACAACAACGACCGTTTCACCCTTCAGCTCGACAGCAACAGGCTGGTTTACATGTGTGTATTGCGCCATGAGGACCATCAGCTGGTGGTTCGCAACCAGCGCGACCGTCTTTCGGTAGTAGATCAGATTCCTACCGAGGGCAAGCTTTCTGAGTTGCTCATGAACACGAATTCTGCGCTCATCAAGAATAGGAATCACCGTTGGCGTATTCAGATTGAGGGCACCACGCTGTCTCACGAGGTTGAGTTGAATGTAGATGCGGCATCTCTGGTAGCATTTGCTGAGGAGCAGATGCAGAAGGGCATGGAGATTGACGAGCTGGGGCAGCATCTGATGGCATTGGAACAGAAGTATCATTTCCAGTGGTTCTGGCTGAGTGAGGACGACTGGAGTCATGACAATCCAGTGTTCGACATGTTCATGAAGCAACTTTGTGCCTTTTCGTATGTCAGTCAGAATCCTGTTCAGGCAGATGCGTTGATGGCAAGGAACTACAAGCGTAAGATTCGCCGTTACAGCAGTATGCTGAAGGCTCACAAGCGTGGTGAGTTGAATCTTTTTGAGGAGAGTGATGAGGTGCGAGCCGAGTATCTCCGCATCTTCCAGGGTTTCCATCAGCCTTTCGTAGAGGCTTTTGAGAAGGAAGAAGAGGAATAATCTTTTAAGTTTTATCCCTCACATCCCTCATTTTTCTCTTTTCAAAATATTAATCACCTGATAATAAGAGAATTATCTATTTAGGAAAGCGTGATGGATGGACAAAATGTTTACAATATCCATCACGCTATCCATCACTAATAGCCTTCATCTATCACGTTTTTCAGCTTATCTTCTTGCAAAAAGCAAGAAGATCTTTGCAGAATATGGTTATGGGACCTGGCGAAAACGGACCACACGTTGTGCTGCGCTGGCTCACGGATATTACTGCATCGGGGTACGGATATTACTGCGTCGGGATACAGATATTACTGCGTCGGGGTACAGATATTACTGCGTCGGGGCACAGATATTACTGCGTCGGGGTACGGATATTACTGCGTCGGCTAGCCCAGACGTATCCGTAGGCTTATTGAGACGGCTGAATTCGCTGACAGAACTACTTGAATTAGCTAACTGAACTACTTGAATAGCCAGACTGGGATAAAAACAAAGCGGGCGGACCTCTTTTCAAGAAGAAGGCCGCCCTGTTTCCTAATTAAACTTTGTTGCATTAAAGAAATGCAATGCTTGAGCAAAAATATTTTTATTTCTCTACCAGTCCCTCTACATACTTGCAGAGGATACCGATGCCCTTGAGGTTTTCGCCACCCTGAGGAATGATGATGTCAGCATAGCGCTTGGTCGGTTCGATAAACTGCTCGTGCATCGGCTTCAGGACCTTGAGGTATCGGTCTACCACCATCGATACGGTGCGACCCCTGTCGATGGTATCACGCTGAATGTTGCGTATCAGGCGCTCATCAGCATCGGTATCCACGAACACCTTCAGGTCCATCAGGTCTCTCAACTTCTTGTCCACCAGCGTCATGATGCCTTCGATGATCACAACCGGCTTGGGGTCAACGTGAATCGTTTCCGGTTCACGGTTGCATTTGATATAACTATAGGTGGGTTGCTCTATCGCCTTGCCAGCACGCAGATCAGCGAGCTGCTGGTGCAAAAGCTTCCAATCGAATGCCGACGGGTGGTCGAAGTTGATCCGATGACGTTCTTCCTCGGTCATCTGCGAGGTATCGTTATAATATGAATCGAGGGGCACCACAGCCACATAATGAGGCGGCAGCACTTCTACGAGTTTCTTCACCACAGTAGTCTTGCCGGAGCCTGTGCCTCCCGCAATGCCAATAACGGTCACTTTATCTTTCATATTCTTTCTATAAGATTTCATCAAACATCTTGCGGTAGAATTCAGCCTTCTTCTCCACTGCCATAGGATAGGCACGGGAACTGGATGGCATGCGGTACAGACGGAGTCTGCGGCCCTCGAACTGGAATTCGGCATAGCCTCCCATCTCAGGCTTTTCCTTGATGCCGAAGTGTTCTGAAAATACCTTCGTGGCAAGCTGGCCGGCTGTAAGCACCGCCCTGCAATGGGGCAGCTGGCGGAGCATGCCGTCGAGATCGGCGGGCTGCACGATCTGCAGGTCCTTGTCGGATGCCGTATTCTTGGTGCGTATCACCTGCTGTGCGGTATCATAGATGGCGACGCCCTTCTCCCTGAGAAATTCCTTAATAGCATAGAGGTGGTAGGTCTTCTTCTCTACATCCACGAAATGGAACTTATCCTGGAAGTAGATAATCCCGAATATCCTCCACATATCATTCTGGAAGTTGGGATAATACCAGGGCATGCACCACCGCTTCGCTGCAGGCGGAAACGTGCCGAGCATCAGCAGCCGCGCATTCTCGGGCAGCCACGGCTCAAAAGGATGATTCTCTACCATTTTCTACTTTTTTCCTTCACCAGGTACATCACTACCGGCAGGTGATCGCTGTAGCCGTTAAGCCATCTGCCGCCTGCCTTGGTACGCAAAGGAGCACCCTTGTACTGACCTTCCTGCTGGATGAGGTAATCGCGGCGGAAGATGTGGTTCTTCCAGAACTTCAGAGAACTGTAGTCCTTGTTCTTACTATCCCTGTTCAGGAGATTAGGCGTGATGACAATCTGGTCGAAGAGATTCCATGAACCGCTGTAGAACAGGGTTCCCTTGCCCTCCTTGGCCAGGATGTTATACCATGGGTTATACATTTCATCGGCACCCACCTCGCTGATTTCAGCCTTTGCCTTCAGCACCTTATGCATGCTGGCGTTGGTAGGATCATCGTTCATATCACCCATCACGAACACCTTCATCTCAGGGTTCAGACGGAGCAAACTGTCTTTTACCACCTTAGCCTGGCGCGCTCCACTCTCGCGATAGAACGAACCGGAGAAACGGCTTGGCCAGTGGCATACGATAACCGCCACATCCTCGCCCGCCAACTCACCACGTACGGTGAGGAAACCACGGGTCTTGTAGGCAGAATCCTTGGCAAGTTCCTGTACGTAAGGCACCAATCGGGTATTCTTCACCGTGAAGAGTGCCGGATTATAGAGCAGCGCACAATCGATGCCTCGCTTATCGGGACCCTCGATATGGCAGAACTGCATGTTTCTTGCCTTGAGAGGCGGCTGCGCGGTGAGATCTTTCAGCACGTTGGCATTCTCAACCTCAGCCAGACCAATGAAGGCACAACCCACGTTAGGCAGCACATCGGTACCCATGTCGGCAAGTGCACGCGACATATTCTTGAGTTTATTGGTATATTTCATACCATTCCATCCCTTAGCAGGGAGATACTCATAATCATTCTTACCGGCATCATGGCAGGTATCGAAGAGGTTCTCCTGGTTATAGAAACCCACAGCATACACCTGATACTGCTTGTTACCGGAAGTCTGCGACTTCTTTTTCTGTGCCGTAGCGCCCAACCCAATCATGAGGAGGGCAGCCAGCAAGAGCAAATGTTTTCTCATACTAATATTAAATATTAATGTATACCTAATTATATATGTTCACCTTAACGCGGTGAGGTAACAGGCAGCAAAGATACCTAAAAAACCGGAAATATCTCCATAAAAACGAATATTTTTTCAGTTTTCATACATTTTTAACATAAATAAATTCATTTTTCAAAAATTTTTTTGTTACTTTGCAGCATTAAACACATTGAATCGGAACAGAAGACACAAGACCAGGGACACGGTAAGTCCCCTTATCGCCCAAACAAGACCTAGCGGGACATATATCATCACTGCTCAAAGAGACTACTGTTGCCGGTTTATTAATACTTAATACATATAAACTATGCAGAAGAAAGTAAACTTAGCAATGTTAGCACTCTTCTCATGTTCATTGGCTATGGCTCAGAACGAAAAGACTGACCAGAACATAGCACAGGGACTTGACGAGAATGCTTTCACCTTCTCCGAGGCACAGTTGGGCGAGGACGATGACATGTCATCCAATGTCACCATCCTCAATTCTACCAGCAACGTATACGCGAGCCAGGCAGGTTACCTGTTCTCGCCAGCACGTTTCCGCTATCGTGCCTTCAACCAGAAGTACAACGATGTCTATATCAACGGTGCTTCCATGAACGATATGGAGACCGGACAGTTCCGTTTCTCCAACATCGGCGGTTTGAACCGATTCTCCAGAAACGTAGACTTTGCCCTGCCTTTCGAAGCCAACGGCTATTCGATGACCGGCATGGCAGGCTCCAACAACTATGATTTCCGTGCCGGAAGCATGCAGGAAGGACAGTATGCCAGCGTAGGTGTTGCCAACCGCAACTATACCCTGCGCGGACTCTACTCCTACTCCAGCGGCTTCAACGAGAAGGGATGGGCAATAACAGCCGGTCTCACCTACCGTTGGGCTAACCAGGGATACGTAGAGGGAACCTTCTACAACGCCCTCTCCTATTTCTTCGGTGTACAGAAGAAGTGGATGAACGGCCACTCGCTGAGCTTCTCCACATGGGGTAACCCGACAGAAAGAAGTACCCAGGGAGCATCTACCGACGAGGCTTACTGGCTGGCAAACGACTACCAGTATAACCCATACTGGGGATACCAGAACGGACACAAGAGAAACTCACGCGTAGTGAACGACTTTGCCCCTTCGGCTATCGCTACATGGGACTGGGAAATCAACGACCAGATGAAGCTCACCACATCGGTGTTCGGAAAATACTCTATGTACAAGAGCACCAAGCTCAACTACAACAACGCAGAGAATCCACAGCCAGACTACTGGAAGAACATGCCATCAGCCAACTACTATGTATGGGGCGACTACAAGAACGGCAACAACATGTATACCTGGGAAAACTGGAACAACGCCGTAAACTACTGGCAGGCAAGCAAACAGAACCGACAGATTAACTGGAACCGCCTGTACTATGCCAACCAGCAGGCAGCCAAGAACGGACAGGATCTGCTATACTATGTTCAGGCTAAGCACAACGACAACCTGACCCTGAGCCTGTCATCCGTTCTGAACACCAAGCTGACCAAGAAATCGAACCTGGCTACGGGTATCATGCTCGGAAAGAGTACCAACCAGCACTATCAGACACTGGAAGACATGCTGGGCGGTGCCATCTTCCACAACATCAACACATATGCCCTGGGAGATTATCCTAAGACCGACCCACGTGTGCAGTACGATCTGAACACAGCCGGTCCTAACAACACAGGCAAGCTGGTTTACGAGGGCGACAAGTTCGGTTACGACTATCGCATCGACGTGAACAAAGCAAACGCATGGAGCACCTATACAGCCGAATTCTACAACATGAAGGCGATGCTGAGCGGACGTATCGGATATACCGGAATGAACCGCCGAGGCTACATGCGCAACGGTATGGCACCGAACAACAGCCAGGGCAAGAGCGGCACAGCCAACTTCCTGGACGGTGGCGTAAAGGGAAGTCTGAACGTGGATATGGGCAGAGGTCATGCCTTCAGCATAGGAGCCGGATACGAGCTGCGTGCACCGATGGCAAACACAGCCTTCATCTCGCCTGAAATCAGCAACGATTTCGTGACTAACCTCAAGAACGAGCGCATCTTCAGCTCTGAATTCAGTTACCTGTATCGCAACGCATGGCTGAGTGCCAACGTGAGCGGATACTACAGCCGACTGGAGAACGTTACGGAATGGCAGAACTTCTACAACGATGATGAGAACTCATTCACCTACGTGAGCATGACCGGACTGAAGAAGGAATACTATGGTGTAGAGGTGGGCGCTAAGATCAAGCTCACATCATGGCTCGACCTGAAGACCCTGGGCGCTATGAGCGAGGCGAAGAACATCAACAATGTAAACGCCGTATACATGCTCTCAAAGAGTGCTGAGGTTTACCAGGACAAGGCTTACGTGATGAATATGCGCGAGAGTGGCACACCGCTCACAGTGGGAAGCATCGGTCTCGATGCCCACGTAAACGGATGGTTCGTCAACCTCAATGCCAACTATTACGACCGCATCTACCTCTCTTATTCTCCAAGCTACAGATATGAGAAGGTGCTGACCAACCGCCAGGCTGCCCACAAGGCATTCCCTGAAATCTTTGCTCCTACTACACTCGACGGTATGAGCTGGACTGAGGATGCTGTAGCCCAGGAGAAGGGTCACGGAGGATGGATGGTTGACCTGAGCATAGGCAAGAGCGTGAGACTGAAGAAGGGTTCTCTCAACTTCAACCTCATGATTACCAACCTGCTGAACAACCAGACCATCGTAACAGGCGGATATGAGCAGAACTCACGTTCAAGCTATACAGTGGATGCTAACGGCAACGTGAAGAATCCACGCCTCTACCAGTTCTCCAAGAATCCTAAGAAGTATTACACCTGGGGTACCAACGGCATGTTCCAGGTATCTTACAGATTCTAAAGAGCAGTTTCTCTTTAACATAAAGAACAGGGAGCAATCCCGTTTCTCTATAACAATAAAAAGAAAGAACAATGAAAAAGATAAAATTCATAGCATTGGCATTCCTGGCACTGACTCTGGGGTCGTGTATGGGCGACGGTTATGCTGACCCAGACCTGACCGAGAAGGTGCCTGCATCTCCATGGGGCAACAACAGCCTGAGGGAGAAGAATGTGATCAGCATAGCAGATTTGAAGACCCAGTTTGCTACGATTATCAACAGCGACAATGGCTACAAGCTGATTGAGAAGGACATGATGATCAAGGCGGTAGTGACGGGCAATGATGTCAGTGGCAATATCTACAACCAGGTGAGCGTACAGGATGCATCCGGCGCAATCATCATTGCCATCAACGGAAGTGGCCTGTCAGGTTATCTTCCTGTTGGTCAGGAGATTCTCGTAAACCTGAAGGGTCTCTATATCGGAAGTTACAAGAAGTTGCCTCAGATTGGCGGTGTGAATACCAAGCTCTCAGATGGAAGTCTGGGCATAGGAAAGATAGAGCGTGCCATCTGGAACGAGCACTTCAAGATTCTGAACCCTGGCGAGGCTGATGCAAGCACGGTAGTGCCAGAGGAGTTTGACCTGACAAAGCTTACTGATGCAGCCTATATGGAGGCTAACGTGTGCAAGCTGATGACCCTGAAGAAGGTGAAGTTTGCTTCAGCCAACGGTACAAACGTATGGGCGCCAGATGATACCAATACGAGTCTGGAACTGATTGATGCCGAAACGGGCAAGAGAATCAACAAAAACAACCTGGTAGTGCGCAACTCGGGTTATTCTAAGTTTGCCAACGAGGTGGTTCCACAGGGCGTATTCGATATCACCGGTATCTTCACCCGATTCGGCAACACCTGGCAGATTGTACTTCGCAGCACGGATGATCTGAGGGCATCAGAAACAGGCGGTACATTGGAGAAGCCTTATACCGTGGCTCAGGCACTGGAGAAGATCAATGCCGGTACAGCAGGCGATGCTAAGGTTTATGCTACCGGTATCATCGTAAAGGTGAAAGATGTAGATACTGGCACGTATGGTAACGGTACATTCGTTATCTCTGACGACGGTAAGGATACAGAAGGCAAGACTCTCGAGGTATTCCGTTGCTTCAACATCGATGGTGCAAAGTGGACAGAGGAAACCAAGGGTATCCTTGTACCAGGCAAGAAGGTGGTTGTATCAGGCACCCTGCTTGATTATAACGGCACCAAAGAGATTAAGGGTGGCAATCTCATCTCTATCAAGTAATTACTGATTATCAATATAGTAACAATATTTAAAAAGACAATAATATGAAAAAGTATATATTTTCAGTTTTGATGGCGGCAATGGCTGCCTTCACATTCAGCAGCTGCGAGGATGTGCCAGAACCTTACACACAGCCTACCAAGCCTGATGCTCCAAGTGCTGGCGAGCCTAAGGGTACAGGTACTGCTGCAGATCCATTCAACATTGCCGGTATCATTAAGTATATCGAAAATGGCGGTAGCGCAGATCAGGAAGTTTACACCAAGGGTAAGGTGGTATCAGTTAAGGCAGGCAGCTTTGATGCCAGTTTTGGTAGTTTGAAGTATTATATTTCTGATGATGGTACTACGGCTAACCAGTTCTATGTTTACAATGGCTATGCTGGTCCAAATCGCACAAAGTTTTCAGGCGAAGATGCTCTGAAGCCAGGCGATGAGGTTGTTATCTGCGGTAAGGCTAAGAACTACAGCGGAACCAACGAATATGATACAGGTAACTATCTTGTATCTCTCAATGGTAAACCAACAAGTGGGTCTACAACCCCTGATACTCCAGCTGACGGTTACATCAATGAGACATTCAGCAAGAGCTTCGGTTCATTCACAGCCAAGACCATTAAGGGTACAGCATGGGTTATCGACTCTTACGGCTATGCCAAGGCTACAGGTTACGATAATGCCTCTAAGATAACAACTCCTTCAGAAAGCTACATTGTTTCTAAGGCTATCGATCTCTCTGCATCTAAAAGCGCGACATTGGAGTTCTCTTACATTCTCCGCTATGTTACAAAAAATGGTGTACCCGTTGAGGGAGTAAAGAATCAGGTTCTCATCACAGACAATTACACCGGTGACCCAGCTACAACCAAGTGGACAGACATTACAGGCACAATGAAAGAAGGCACAGACTGGGCGACCTGGGAAACATACAAGCACGACCTGTCAGACTTCAAAGGTAAGAAGAACGTAGTTATCGCTCTCCACTATGCCTGCGCAGCTTCATCTGGAACATGGGAAGTAAAGAATCTCTCTGTGAAAGAGGCTACAGGAGGAACTCCAGACACTCCATCAAAGCCTGATACTCCTGCTACAAAAGACGGCATTACCATCGATGGCACCACCGTTACATTGAGCAATGCGGCAGCCACAACCACGGGTGCCAGCGTAGAGCTGGATCTCAACGCAGCAGGTTTGGTGAACGAGGCAGCCGTAGAAACCGTGAAGTTCTCAGATGGTTCCACCGTAAACTTCGATGCCAACGGTCAGCAGAATGGTCCTAAGTTCTACACCAAAACCAAGGGCGTTCGCGTATATGCCAACAACAAGCTCATCTTCAAGGGCATCAAGAAGATTAAGCAGATTGTGATGACCTGCGACAGCTACAACGGCACCAACTACGTGGGCAATGCCACAGCCACCATCGAGTTCTCAGGCACCACAGCCACCTACACCAACCTCTTTACAGAGCCAACAGGCGGCGGTGTTCAGCTTCGCGTGAAGACCATCAAGATAGTTTATGCGGAGTAAAGTGCTAATTCTCAAATATTTCTTAAAAAGAAGAGGAAAAATTTGGTGGTTTCAGGAAAAAAGCGTAACTTTGCAGCCTGAAATTGATAACAGGCTATAATGGGCATGCCCCGATAAGGGACACGAAATGATGCAACAAGCATCCCCATGACGTCTAATTTTAATAACCCAATAAAAATAAAAAAGAAAAATGAAAAAAGGTATTCATCCAGAGAATTATCGTCCTGTAGTATTCAAGGATATGTCTAACGGCGATATGTTCCTCTCTCAGTCTACATGCAAGACTAACGACACTGTTGAGTTCGAAGGCGAGACTTATCCAGTTGTTAAGATTGAAATCTCTAGCACATCTCACCCATTCTACACAGGTAAGAGCAAGCTCGTTGATACAGCGGGTCGCGTAGACCGCTTCATGAACCGTTACGGCAAATTGAAGAAGTAATAATATACCTTTTTTATAAGGATATATTTATTATCGCAAAGATACTGAGTGCATTCCAGCGTAGTTGCATATACGTAGGAATGCACTTTTTTTCTCTCACTACTATTCTTCATACAATCGATTTTCTACATATCTCTCTATATATAGAAAGCACTAAACCTTTAACTTAATAAACATTATCGAGAATTATGAAGCATACTAAGTTTTTTATCTTACACTCGTAGCTGCGATGACGTTCTCTGCCTGCGGTACTGATGATTCGCTGCAGTTCTATTTTCCTGATAAAGATGGTAATACCGGAGGTAGCACAGGAGGTGATAATACTCCTGGAATATCTACCAACAAGGCTAACCAAAATATGAACATGCCTACAGCCATTATGCCTGAAGTTGTAAAGAATGCTATCAATGGCCTGGAATTCCCTAAGATTAAAGGCGGTTCAAGCTATGTGGTTACTCACATGGCAGATAATGCTGTTAACTTCAGTTCTGAATGGGATGACAATATCCAATCACAGCGCTGGACTTGCTACTTCTATTGTGAAAGCAACATCAAGAATAACAACATAGGTCGTACTGACAATTTTATCAACGACCCAGACATGGCTAAGTATTACCCTGGTATTACAGAGTTTGCATCAACTCCATACCAAAATTCTGGTTATGACTGTGGACACCTGATAGCATCTAACGAGCGCCAAGTTTCTGTTGCATCAAACAAACAGACTTTCTATTTCACCAATATGCAGCCACAATATTCTACCTTTAACCAGAACAAAGGTATCTGGTATGCTATGGAACAGCAGAACTTAAAGAAAAATATCTCAGGAAGAGATACTCTTTTCGTAGTGAAGGGTGGCACTATCGAAAACGGAAACGTAATAGAATATGTTAAAAACAGAAGCCATATTAAACCATCGGAGTACGTAAAGCAACCTCATGATGGATATATCCCAGTGCCAAAGTATTTCTTTGTAGCATTCCTTGAAAAGAAATATAATAAAGAAACTGACAGCTTTAAATACAATGCCTTCGGCTATTGGTTCCTTCACGAGAACAAGGCATTTGATTCGAAAGATAAACTCGTCAACTATATCGTAAACATAAAGACGCTGGAAGACCGAACAGGTATCGACTTTTTCTGTAATCTGCCTGATAATATCGAGCAGGAAGTTGAAAACAAAGACATAGAATCCATCAAGAGACATTGGGGCTGGTAAATAAACAGAAACAAAAGAATCCGCTCTCTCAAATCAATGAGTGAGCGGATTTCTTTTGTTTATATCATCATCTTCCCGGCAACTTCTTGATTGCATGTGGCATGAATGCCCTGCCAGTAGCCTTACCGAAGCTAGGAGCTACGGAATCGGTTGCAGCAGAACGGGTCTTCTTACGGGCTCCACTCGGATCGTAGCGCACTAAATCGATTTGCATCACATCACCCTTAGCCTTACCTGTTCCTATCATATAACCATAGAACACATCCTGGCCCCTTTCATCACCCAGATAGAAACCATACTGCTTAGCACCTGCATCCATCACATAGGTAGCACCAGAATCATTATAACGGATATAAATATCACCATTCTTATCGATGTACCAGGCAAACTTCAGGGTCTGGGTTTCATTGCTTCCATCATCGGCATAATCCACTTCTACACCATTACCACTGAGCGAGTTAACCTTATCACCCGCCTGATAGAACGTCATCTCGGCATTGAACCTGTAATTATTGCGAGACTGGCCGTCCTCTGCAAGTTCAGAGAGCATCACAGAGCCTCTCCAGTCGCCTGTAAGAGTCTGAGCCTCCGACAGCAGGTAATCATCCTGAGAGCCGTTAGAACCGTTGTTCCAGTCGCCCTGATTCCATCCCCAGCCACCATGATTATAGTCATCATACCAGTAATCAATACTGCGTTAAATTAATATTTAATCGTCTGTAAATCAATAACTTATATTAAGAAATGCTTATGAAAACTTAA
>ENA-ORRQ01001971-ORRQ01001971.1-human-gut-metagenome-genome-assembly--contig:-NODE-1971-length-14197-cov-4.410974_pt1 | contig 14197 bp, 15 predicted proteins | sample MGYA00242177_ERZ509138 | MGnify/ENA primary metagenome ERZ509138 (study PRJEB26280, sample SAMEA2338628) | human gut metagenome | biome: human gut; feature: human-associated habitat; material: faeces... | reverse complement strand
GAACCTTCAAGAACAATTCCGAGCTTTAGATGTCCCTAAAGGTTGAATGTAGATGTATTTTTAACAAAATCTACTTTTTCTCCAACCTCTGCCACAGTTTGGCGCACCCCCAGTATAATTTTGCAGAAGAACAAATTAAAATGATTAATAAGCCCTCAAAATTCTCCGCGGTAGAAATGCGTTGCAAAGATAAGCGGATTTTTGAGAACCACCAAAAAGCAAGTTCGAAGTACTAGAATCTAAAAGTGGTTGATATACAGAGCTTTAGTCCTATGTACTTTTCGTTGTTTATGGTTGTTTAGAGGTCTCTAAATACAAGATTGGTATTTGTATATCATTTTATATTAGTTATTTACGTGTTAAACGGTAGAAAAGTAATTACGTAGATTCTATAGATTGAGTAAAAAGCGAAGATTTAACACTTTTAACTTTTATTACGGTAAACTCGGCTTTTAGAATAACAAGTCATTTACAAGCAAGCCCGTGTAATTATTTATTCTTGTGATAGTGGAAGTTTAAGCAAATAAATGTGTTCCTCCGACTTGAACAATAACAAAAATCAAAAAAAGTTCGGAGAAACAGCATTAAGTTCGGAGAAACGGCATTAAGTTCGGAGAAAAGTTGTAATTTTGCAAACAAAAAATGTTGTCTATGCGAAAATATGTTTTAGTCCTCATATTGTTGCTTGTTATGGTACCCATGTGGTCAGCCACCAAACGGGCATTGCTGATAGGTATCTCGGATTATCCCGTCTATAAGAATATGGATGGTACATCTTGGGGCAGCATTCATGGAGCCAATGATGTTTTGATGATAGGAAACACGTTGAAATTAAAAGGTTTTAGTGTTACTTCTTTGGTCAATTCAAATGCGACTGCTACCAACATTCGTAAGGCATTTCGGAAACTCCTTTTAGAAGTAAAGGCTGGCGATGTTGTCTATTTGCATTTCTCATGTCATGGACAGCCCTTTGAGGATATGGATGGTGACGAAAAAGATGGCTGGGATGAGGCCATCGTGCCGTATGATGCTATGATGACATATAAACGAGGTGTGTACGATGGATCCAACCACATTATTGACGATGAACTACACACCTATTTTGATAATCTTAGGAGGACTGTCGGCAAGAGTGGATTTGTCTGCGTGGTAATTGATGCCTGTCACGCTGGAAATTCGTACATGGGCAATGAGGAGGAAGAGGATGAGAACTTCTGTCGTGGAACAAAAAAGGGGTTTAGCCCCAATGCGAAAGATTTCCATCCTAGAATAAATGCCAAAGGACATTTCGTAATACCCAAGAAACAAGGCTTTGCTGATATTATTATCATGGAAGCTTGCCGTTCCTATCAGTCTAACTACGAAATAAAAAAGGAGAATACTTATTACGGTCCCTTGTCGTACTATACCAATAAAGTCCTATTAGTTCAACCTATGAACCGGGGGTTAGGCTGGGTTAAGGATGTGGGAAAATATATGGCAGATAATCTGACCCGTCAAAATATGGTTTATGAAACAAGTCTTGAATAGATATATGGCTGTTATAGAATTACAACAAACTCAACAGAAACTCAACAAGTTTGCTGCTGAACAATGGGACAAAACCCTTGCATATCTACAGGGGACGTTTTCCCTGTCACGCTCTGACTGTGAAGATATATTCCAGGAGGCGTTCATCGTCCTTTACAAAAAGATAACAGACGGTGAATTTGTATTAACGTCCTCGTTATCAACTTATTTTATAGGTATATGTCGGAATAAGGCATACGAGAAAATGCGTGGCATGGGGAAGGAACTGAATATCATAGATGAGTATCCAAGTGGCACAAAAGACGAATTTGAGGATGAAAGGATAGACAGGCTACTTGCTCTGGAAGATGACGCTGAAGACATTGAAGCGCGGAAAGAGGCTGTCGTCAGGGAAATCGTGTCAAAATTGCCACCTCCATGTGACAAGTTGCTATGGGGATTCTATCGTGACGGCTTTTCCATGAAAACGCTTGCCACAATGTTTAATTACAAAAGCGAAAGCTCTGTCAAAGTGACAAAGCATCGTTGTGGTGAAAAGTTTAGAGCACGCTTTACAGAAATATCGAATTATTTATTTAGCTAAAACATCAGGTGTATGGAAGTTGACATCAATAAAATAGAGAATAGACTACTTGAAGAAGACGACCGCATTGAATCTTATCTGAAAGGGCAGATGTCGGGTGAAGAAGATCAGGCGTTCTTGCGAGAACTGGAAGAAAAGCCTGAAATGAAAGAGCGAGCAATCATAATGGCTCGGCTCATTAAAGGTCTAAAGGAAGTAGGAACTGCGCAAGACAGGGAAACCATAGGCGCAATACTTGCTTCCAACAAGCAAAGCGTGGAAAATGCAACAAAAAACGCATTCCTTGAGGCAACTGTGGCGCAACCCGCTACAACGAAAGTCTTTTCTATGCGTAAGCCTGCTGCATGGCTTTCCATTGCTGCTTCACTGGTATTCATCGTGTGGTTGGGTATAGGCTATAACGACTACCGAAACATCACGGGGCTTGGTGAGGAATATGGCAATTCTTCGTTCACCACAGAGATAGTTTCCCGTGGCTCTGCGACATCTTCTGATGCAGAGAAGAAACTGGAGAGACTTTTCAAGAACGTGCAGGGTAATACAGACCTTGCCGGAATTATACATGAACTGTCACTTTGCTGGGAACTTTCCATCATGGAAACCTACAATGACTATACAGACCATTCGGCTGAAATCGGTTGGAACCTTGCCATTGCATATCTGAAAGACAATAACAAGAAAGAAGCCTTGGCTATTCTGGCGAAGATGGCTACAATTTATGATGCCGACAATGTGATGGGCAAACAAGTTAGAGAACTACAGCAAAAGATAGAGGATTTATAATACAATGGCATTACCTGTTAATATAGAAGACTTGCTGAATAAGCGTAAGGTCGAAGGAAACCGAATTGAATTCAAGAAAGGCTGGAACCCCATCAGCATCTACCACAGCATATGTGCCTTTGCCAACGACATAGACAATATCGGGGGTGGCTATATACTTGTGGGTGTTGACGAAGTGGATGGCATTGCACAGCGGCCAGTGGAAGGTGTGCCACTTGAAAAACTCGACCACATCCAAAAGGACCTACAACGCTACAATCAATTATTCGAACCATACTATGCTGCTAAGATTTTCGTGGAAGAGATAGATGGTAAACACGTTGTTGTTTTGTGGGTGCCTTCTGGAAATCGTCGTCCGTATTCTATTCCTTCGGACGTGACAGCAAAAGTAAAACGCCCCGTCATTTACATTCGATATGGATCCACCTCTATAGAGGCAAAAGGCGAAGTGTTAGATGAACTGCGCATGATGGCAGTCAGAGAACCTTTCGATGAGCGAGGAAATCCCGATATCAAGTTGGAAGACATTTCGATGGTCTTGCTGCGTGACTATCTTGTCAAAGTTGGCAGCAAACTGTCTGATGAGCTTTGGACTCGCCCATTGCCAGAGGTCCTTGATCAAATGAATCTGTATGCTGGTCCTACGGAACAACGTTGGCTGAAGAATGTGTCAGCCATGATGTTCTGTGAATCGCCTGAGAAGTTCTTCCCTTACACGCAAGTGGATATTGTCGTGTTCCCTGAAGGAAAGATGAAGAATCCGCATAACTTCACAGAGAAAACCTTCAAAGGCAGTGTGCCGCAGATGATTAAGCAAACGCTGGATTACCTCAGTACAAATATCGTGTACGAGGTCGTTCAAAAGATTCCTGGCAAACAGGAAGCCAAACGTTTCTGGAACTATCCCTACGATGCTCTGGAAGAAGCCGTCGTTAATAGCCTGTATCACAGAGCCTACGATCAACATGAACCCGTTGAGATAACTGTAGAACCCAGTGGCATTTCTATTCTCAACTGCCCAGGCCCAGACCGAAGCATTCCTATGTCGGATATTGAAAAGGGCGACCTTCTTAAAAGCCGACGCTATCGTAACCGCTACCTTGGTGATTTCCTGAAGGAGTTGGATCTTACTGAAGGTCGTTCAACTGGCGTACCTACCATACAGGAGAAACTTACCGCCAATGGCTCTCCCCGTGCAACCTTTGAAACGACCGACGACCGCCTGACATTTCTTATTCATATCCCCGTTCATACAGGGTGTGAGAACAACCTTCTTGTCTTAGCAAACAAAAAACTATCCAATGGTTCGCGAAAAATAGACAACAGTTCGGAGATTGGTTCGGAGAAAGGACGCAGAAGTTCGGAGAAATGGCGCAAAGGTTTGGACAAGTCTCAGGATGTTGTTCAAAACATCCTTGATGCTATACGTCAAAACTCGAAAGTCTCTGCCGCAGAAATAGCCATGAAACTTGGCATATCATCTCGTGCCGTTGAGAAAAGAATCAAAACTATGCGGGAAAATGGGACCATCCGCAGGATTGGTCCAGACAGAGGTGGATATTGGGAAATAATTGAAAAATGAACAATCCTATGCGTCAGTTCCACACCATAATCTTTTTGCTGATTTCGGCTTTATCCTATGCACAAGAGGATATTGTTGAAAAAGTGATTCGTGTTAGACAACTCGTTGCAGAAATCAAAACAAATGAGGCTTTTTCTTTGATAGTTCAGATTGAGCAGCAGTGTATGCAGTCAACAAACGATACGCTAAAAGCTGTTTTCTTAGAGTTGAAGGGGCAAGCTCTTCTTGACATAGGAAATTACAAGGAGTGTATTACACCATGTAAAGAGGCCATTACGCTATTTGAGAGGACCAACTTGCGCCAATACGAATATTTGGATGCGTGGTATATTATAGCAACAGCCTACCATCGACTAAAGGATTATAAAAATGCTGAAAGCTATTACAGAAAAGGAATATTGCGTAGTGTTGCAGCAAGAGTTAGTAAGGTCAACCTATATAGATCAAATCTTTATTTAAATTTAGGAAATTTGTATAAAGAACAAGGTGACACCCTTCTTGCGGAAGAATGTTACAAAAGAGTTGGCAAATCACCAGAAAGAGAGCTTATAGATATTGATGATTGGAATTATGTTAACTGGGAAGGTGCACAATGGGAACAAGTCAATCAGTTAGTAAACGATCAATGTTATGAAGAAGCCGCCAATTTCTATACTAATTTCATAAAAACCATAAAAAAGAGAAAAGGAAATAGATACGAGGCGTACCTTTTAGCCGTTTATAGTAGGGCTATCTTACTTAGCAGATATATCAACAATATAGATGACGCTATACCTCTCTTCGAAGAACTAGTAAACCTCTCAGACAGCATAGATGCTCCAAATGAAAACATTTGTGGTGCTTATTGTAACCTCGCTTTATGCTACTCTCAAAAAGGGAACTATAAAGCAGTGGATAATGTTATCTCTAAAGGACGACCGTATTTGTCCAAAGCAAACATACAGGGGTATCTGTCCAATATGATATATAGGTTTGCTGGAAATGGCGCTTATTGGAAACAAGATTACCCCAATGCCATCAAATACTATGAGCGTTATTTTACCTCAAATGAAAGAGAGTCTGGTACAAACTATGAAGAAAGTACTAATCAACTCAGTGTTTCATACATCTTTTCTGGTCATCCCGAAAAGGCCAAAGACCTGTTAGAACGCTTGCTCAGTACTGATGGGGATAGGCTAAAGAGAGAGAATGCCCAAACACTTGCTACTGTATATCATAATCTTGGACGAGCATATATGCTGTTAAACCATAAGTCCTCCGCATTAAAATTCCTAACAGAAAGTAAGAATTTGCAAAATACGATATATGGAGAGGTAGCGGAACGAACATTACTATATATTCAAGAATGCCAAAACAATAATGAATAAGTTTGTTATTACATTGATGTTGATGGTTTATGCCAATCACTGTTTGGCACAGACGAACCTACACTCTTCTGTTAATGTGGGAGCAGGAAACCTCACGTTTGAAGAATGGATGAAACAGAATAAATGGGACAGACTTGAAGACGCTATTCCTTTCTTATTGAAACAGAAAGAGAAGAAAGAGAAGGAATATCCATTTAAGGAAGATGATTATTATAATATAATAATGTCGTTGCATTATTGCTACATGCAAATTGGTGACATCGCTTCAACACAGAAACTTCTTTCTTCTGCAATGGCAGTTTACAACCAAAGAAGTAGTGAGCCAAATTCTGAATACACACGTGGCCTTTGGTTGTGCATGGGACACTTAGAATTTACACTTAAAAATTTTGGTCAGGCTCTAGCATACTTTAATCAGGCACAATGCATGTATGAAGAGTCAAATGACTTTGGGGAAGCGTATATAGGAATGCTAATGAATATGGCATTATCTTATCAGGCCAATGGAGATATCCTATCAGCAAAAATCTATATGGATGAAACCAAGGAACAATTTGAGCATCTGTATGGAAGCATTTTCTCCATTTCAAACGAAGAGCATTTTAAGGTATTATTAAGCTATGGCAATGTTTGCGAAGTAGTTGGTCATTATAATGAAGCCGAAAAGTGCTTTAAGTATATCATTAATCATTGTAAAAAGACTGTTTTGTCACAAGAAACATATATCCTGGCATACAATAATCTTGCAGCTCTTTACATGAAACAAGAAAGATGGTCTGAAGGGGCGAAAATGTTGGAAGGACTCGAAGGAGGTAATAATGAAAGAAACTATTTGGTTGCGCAGAATATGGCTATATGCCAACTCTATCTTAGGAACTATCCGAAAAGTATATCGTCTTTACGAGAAATGAATAACAGTTCTTTGTACGGCATTGATGCCATCTTCTCGAATTTCACTGGATTGGAGCGTGAAAACTACTGGCGGACAGTTTCAAGAGAACTAATCTTCGTGAACAATCTTATTGCATATCAAACAAATGCTTCGGATGCCATTTCTATGGCCTATAATAATACTATCTTTTGCAAAACACTCTTAGCTAATTCGTCAACCATTCTTGACAGATTTGCAATGCAGTCGTCCAATTCGGACATAAGGGTATTGTATTCGAAGTACACGGATTTGAAAAACAGACTTGCATACAAGACAAATTCCGAATCAAAAAGAGACTCTTTAATATGGGAAATAACTAATAGCGAGAGGACTTTGCTAAGTAGTATGGTAAACTTGGGGAAGCAACTACTTGATATGGCAAGAACATGGCAAGACGTTAAGGCCTCTTTGGCTGATGGCGAAATTGCAATAGAGTACTGCTATGCACCTAGGATGGAACACTATCCAGAAGTGCAACCATATTATGGTGCTTTCGTTATTCGCAAGGACTTTGACTATCCTGTACTTGTGTCGTTGGAGAATGTAGATAGTGTGGAAGCCGTATTCGACAATATAGAGACGGACGAATTGTTAATAAACAATCTATACGCATCTAATAAGTCTATTACACTGCATAATATGTTATGGAATAAAATTCTACCATACATGAATGGCGTGCGGAAAGTTTATTATTCTCCAACAGGCTATCTGAATAACATAAACTTTGAAGTTCTTCGGGACGAAACTGGAGTGATGCTGAATGAGAAATATGCCATGTGTCGTGTATCATCAACGGCAAACATCAGTGATGTTAAGGCTTCAGAAGGTGTGTCTTATCTGTCATCAACATTGTATGGTAACATTAAGTATGACGAAAGTATGGATGCCATGGCAGAAGCAAGTTCCGCTTATGATGAGTACAGCGGAACGGAGATAGGGTCAGAATTGGCTCTGCGTTCAGAAAATGAAAGAGGCAAGTGGGGACCAATACCTTCAACAAAGAAGGAAATTGAGAGTATATACAAATTGCTTAACGAAAAAGGCATAACAGTTTCTGTTTTTGACAGCATTGCAGCAAACGAAGAGTCTTTCAAGAGTCTTCATAGACGTTCTCCCGATATTCTGCATTTAGCAACCCATGGCTTCGTCATTGACACGCCCCAGAAGGCAAAAGGGAACAAGTTCGTGGCCACAACAAACATCTACTCTCAAAAGGACTCTTACTTGATGTGGGCTGGGCTGATGTTGGCAGGTGGCAACAACATCTGGCAAGGTAGATTCAACCTTACGAATGTAGAGGACGGCATACTGACAGCAGACGAAATATCGAGGTTGGATCTATCTAATACAAAGTTGGTCGTTCTTTCTGCTTGTGAAACTGCCAGAGGAAAGGTTGACCCTGTTGATGGCGTATATGGACTGCAACGTGCATTCAAGTTGGCAGGAGTCCAGACGATAGTCATGTCATTGTGGAAAGTACAAGACGATGCGACTGCCATGCTAATGACTCAGTTCTACAAATATCTGACAGATGGCATGGAGAAGCATCAAGCATTGTGGAACGCTATGATGGATGTCCGCAAAAAATATAAAGACCCATACTATTGGGCAGGGTTTGTTATGTTGGATTAATCTTAATGAGAAATATGTTTGTAGAAACACAAAATGGGGGTAGGTATTAGATATGTGGCAATTAGACTTATAGCCATTATGCGATCAAAACAATATTAGTGCGGAGAAACTTTTTTTCTTCGCACTTTTTTATGTCTCCTTGTTAACCTTTAGTTTTCCTTTTGCATAAAGGATAAAGAAACAAAATACTCACAATAAAAAACAGTACAGATATGAAAAAGATTTTTGGAATCATCTTCCTCGTTGTAGGCTTCGTTTGTTTGCCTCAGGTGTTCTCTCCTAGCTTCCCTGAAACAGTCGGTGGTCTCATCGGTGTTTCTCTCGTGACCTTCTTACCCGCTTTTTTCTTGCTTCGCAACAAGAAGAATGATAGTAATAACGCTAAATAAGTTAGTTGCCATGAAATCAATGCAAGAAATAGAACGCAGGCTAATGGCTGAGTTTACTGTTGAAGTGATGACGGGTAATTCTATTGATGTGCAGGAACTGCCAGGATATAGTGATGACTTCAATGTACAGATGATGCAAGACCAATATGCTCATTGGTGCATTACTTCAAAGAAACTGTTGCTTGCCGATATCGTTGAACCAAACTCATTGGAAGGGCGTTTCGCAAGCATGATGAAACGATACATGATAGACTATGCAAGTGAAGGACTGCATAAGACTAATCAGGGCATGAAGTATCTCTATAATGAAAGCGACACATCAACCCTTGTACAACAAATATCGATGCTGGCAAAATATGCTCATTATAAGGATGCCAATGACTTCAATGACATTCCTGAAGAAATGAGAATAAAGTCACTCGACCCAGAGAGTGTATGTGTGAACATTGGACTCTATGTTCTCTTTACCATCCTAGTAAACTCTTACTTGTCCATAGACCAATACAACAATCTGTTCACGCAGACGTGGTTCAATTACTATGAGAACTGGATGGCACGTGAACTTATGTTTAAGATGCGCGGTAACGCCACGAAGCATGACTTTGCAGGAGTCCTTATCGGTTGAATTAACAATTCAACAATAAAAGTAGTTCTATGAAAAAGGTGTTAAAAATAACGGGCATCGTATTTGTTTGCCTGATAGTACTGGGCAACATTGCCAGGATTATTACACGCCCCATGTATGAGAACTCGTTTGCAGCCCAGGTTGCTCGCGCCAACCGGAACTGTCCAATACCCGTAGCACTTGGCAATGGTGCCGTCACTGCAATACATTTGGAGAATGGGTTCTTGACCTATTATCTGTCATACGACAATCCATTTTACAATCTGATTAGTATTGTAGATCCGGAAAAGGTGAAAGATGCTTTACTGATGTGTTTCCTGTGTCTCAACGGACAGGGTGGAAATCAAGGAAATGTGCTTATGGACAAGCTTGTAGAAGAGAATTGCGGATTGAAGATTGTTATAAGCAGTTCGGCCAACGGTAAGTTCGAGTGTTCTGCTACCGTGAATGAAATACAGTCGTTGAGAAAGCGCTTTGAACTTGATCCGCACGAAGCACTCTATTCGCTGTTGACGATGAGCATGGAGGCAGAAAGGGCGAATCTACCTATGCAGATAGAAGAAGGCATAATGATGACAGACTACAGTTTAGAAGGAGAAAACATAGTCATCACAGCAGAAATGTACGAGAGCCTGTATTCTATTGATGAACTCAACAAGAATATAAATGCTGTGAAGAACTCCATGATAGAAAACGGTGTGAATGATGCTGACAGCAAAGCACTTTTTGATATGTGCAAAGTAAGCCATACAGGACTCGTTTACCGATATGTAGGAAATCATACTCATAAGCAATGTAACGTTGTTATCTGTAGTGATGAAATACGTAGGTTGGTACCGACACCATCAAACGTAAATATTCAATAAAAAACAAAATTTGTAATCTCATTGTTAACCTTTATCTCATTCCATGCATAAAGGGTAAAGAACAACATTAGTAAAAATTAAAATATCACTCCAAATGAAAAAGTTTTTTGCAACAGCCGCCATCTGCATTCTGGCATCAGTTTCTTGCTTCGCACAGTACACAACCACCTATCGCAACCAGTATGGTAGCACCATTGGATCTTCTTCAACAAGCCGGAATTATGGTGGAGGTTACTCAACCACTTACCGCAATCAGTACGGTAGTACAACTGGGTCAGCCACAACATCATCAAACTATGGAGGCGGAACCACAACAACTTACCGCAACCAGTACGGAAGCACAACGGGCACCGCTACAACATATTCTAACTATGGTGGTGGTTATACAACAACCTATCGTGACCCATACGGAAGCACGACTGGGACAGCAACCACAACGTCAAACTACGGTGGTGGTACGACTACCACGTTTAGAGACCCTTACGGAAGTATCACTGGAACAGCTACAACAAATTCAAACTACAGTGGAGGTACAACCACAACCTATCGAGACCCATATGGTAGCATCTTAGGAACAAGTACAGGATGGTAAACGAATAAATAGTAGTAGGCTATGATTACTATCATACTTTTGGCAGGAATTATTTACTTCATATTGAAACTATTTGTAAAAAACAATGGAACAAAATAATAATGAGCCTAGACATAAGAAAAGCTGGTTTGAAAGAAATCTGTGGATGATTGCTGTTGCTCTGGCGATATTCGCATTGAGAATGTGCCATACGCTTGGATGATAATCAAAGTCGTATCAGTAGAAAGAGGAGTTGGATGCAAATGTGTTCAACTCTTTTTTTTGTTTCTTAAAAAATTTGTTCCAAAATTGTCTTTGTGGGTGTTAACCTTTTATGCTTATCCAACATAAAGAGTAAAAGGACCAAATAAACAAAACTGATTATGAAGAAAATTTTTATTCTGGCTATTGCCACAGTTGTTTTTGCAAGTTGTAACAAGTATAACAACTCGTCAAATGAAGTGATCAGCAAAGATTATCCTAATGTTGACCCACAATACAATAGTGCTACGTTTTATACAGGTTCTTGCAAGGTGTATGAAGATAGTGAAGTAGCCTATTATGATATTGAGGACGAAGATCATGTATATTCTTCGGAATACAATAGCTATACGATGAAAACCTGTGGAGAAACAGACTTTACTATCACTGATATGAATGGCCACTATTATCATGTGTCAATCGATGATTGTGGCAACGTTACAGCTTATGACCTTAACGGCAACTTTTACAGAGCTTCATCCGATGGTTATGGGAATACTACTGGTTTTGACAGCAATGGCAATTTCTACCATTCACATACGGACGATTCTGGAAATACTAATGCCTACGATTCTGATGGAAATTATTACTACTCTCATACTGATGGTTGCGGAAATACAACAGGTTTTGATTCCGATGGGAACTTCTATCACACTTATACCGATGATTTCGGTAAAACAACAGGGTATGACAGTAATGGGAATTTCTATTCTGCCCATACGGATGACTTAGGTAATACAACTATCAGTATCTTTTAAATTTCAACGCACAGAATTATGAAAAGGGTAATTTTTTGGATATTTATATTGGTGACACTTGTTCTATCAGCATGTGGAAGCGATGTGCGAAACAATGAAATCAGTGGCATTGCTTCATTTCATTCATCAAATTCCGAAAGAGAAGTGTATATAACACCGTATGGAAAAAGATACCATCATGATTGGTGCAGAACCATTCAAGGGCATTCTGTCAAAACAACAACCTTGGAAAAAGCAGAAAGAAAAGGGCGGACACCTTGTCATGTATGCTACTGATATAAAGATTTATGCGTAAGGCTAATACAAAAATCGTAAAAGAAAACATTTCTCTTTTGAAAGAACAAAAAAGAAAGTGTTTCGATATAGAAGCTGGGATAGTTGATTTCAAAGTGGTTCAAGAAACTTGTAGAGAAATGGACATTCTATTGTTACCTCTGTACTTTGTATGGGAACACATGTTCAAACGAAATCTCTGCGAAGTTCAGTTTGAATTACATCTAAAGAGCTCCTATTCAAGATTTTCTCTTGAACCCAAACGTATAACATTGAAAATATTATTGTTGCTTTTTCCTGCGATTACTGAAAACTTTTCTGCTAACACAAGAAAAGAACTCCTATGTATTTACTTGTCAATCGTAAATTCATGACGGAATGGATAGTTCTGTGCTGTCAATCCTTTCTCGCTGCACGATTATAGACCGCCCGAAGGTTACGCATATAGAACGAAATGGTATTCATGCGAACACCTCTGGCTTTCAAGTAAGCTTCATACATGAGCATCATGTCAGATGTAATACCATCGAGTGGCACATCCTGATCGTCTCGAAAAGCCATGAAACTTTTGAGCGTTGCTGTGTATGTCTCTGAAGTTCGGACTTTACCCAACTGTTTCAGTTGAGCTATGACACCATGCATAAAGGTAAAGAGGGAGGACTCCTTGGTCAGTTTATGGAACATGGTAATCACGTCGTCTGCCGTGAAACAACGATGCTCCGTTTCCAACGAGCGGACAACCTTTTCCAGACGAGCCACGTCCCATGCCAGACGTTCTTGAATACCCAACAGAAGGTTGGAGCGATTACCATTTACGGTAACGCTTTCCGACTCGGCATCCCATTCCTCTGCAAAGACTTTATAATCAGTATTCAACTGACGGACTACCCGATTGTGGATAATCAGGAAATAGAGTCCTCCCTCCTTGCCATCCACCATGGATGGCCTAAACTTTACCTTTATTGATGTCATATTCACACCTACTTATGCTTAATTTGCACCAATATAGAACTCTTGATATTTTCTTCAAGCCCATCTATTCTTAGCCTCCCTTACCCAAGAGGAAATCGGAGAGGCTCATCATCAGAATGCCCTCTTCATTATACCCCGAATGATATCTATCCCCTACAATAATCAGTTTGCGGAAGCCGTCGTTTACATTCAATAAAGAAGCCTGCTCCTGATCTACCTTCTCCTTATCAGGCAAGGCGTAAGCCGACTGGATATAGAGGCGTTCATCATGACGGTTCACCACGAAATCTATCTCAAGATTCTGGCGCTGCAGCTTGCCATTCTCATCTCGCCTAAAACTCTCAACTACGCCGACATCCACGCCATAGCCTTGTTTGCGAAGCTCGTTATAGATAACATTCTCCATAATATGAGTGTATTCTATCTGTCGGAAATCAAGAACTGCATTTCGGATGCCGATGTCCTCGAAGTAATACTTGGTTCCAGCGCCAATGTACTTGCGACCTTTCACATCATAGCGCAATGCCTCGCTGATAACGAAGGAATCCTGTAGGTATTCCAAATACTTGCTGATAGTATTAACACTTATATCTACTCCACCAACCGACTTGAACGTATTGGAGATTTTCAAGACATTGGTACAAGAACCTATCGTAGATGCAAGAAGACGTACCAATTCTTTCATGCCCTCAGGATTCTTCAAGCGGTTACGATCTAATACATCTTTCAGATAAACGGTCTCATAAATCTCTCGAAGATAGTTCTGCTTGGCTTCAGGGCTTCCCATTTGCGCCACAGCAGGCAATCCACCATAAAGATAATAGGTTTCCAGGGCTTGGCGCTCCTCTCCTCCTACCACTTCATAATATTCAGAAAAACTCAGCGGATGAATGCGGATTTCCCAACCTCTGCCTCTGAACTCTGTGATTACATCCTTTGACAAGAAACGGGCATTGGAACCAGTAACATAGACTTCGGCATTCTCCACATGGAGATAAGAGTTGAGCACATCCTCAAATTCCTTCACCATCTGAACCTCATCCAAGAGAATATAATACCTATCCTTATCTTTCA
>ENA-ORRQ01001960-ORRQ01001960.1-human-gut-metagenome-genome-assembly--contig:-NODE-1960-length-14230-cov-3.875626_pt1 | contig 14230 bp, 10 predicted proteins | sample MGYA00242177_ERZ509138 | MGnify/ENA primary metagenome ERZ509138 (study PRJEB26280, sample SAMEA2338628) | human gut metagenome | biome: human gut; feature: human-associated habitat; material: faeces... | reverse complement strand
CGAGGTTACCGAAGGCGGGATAGCGGCGCTCCAGATAGTAGTCGCGGTCTTCCTCAGGAATGTCTGAACCCTTCTTGGTGCCAGCCTGCAGGGCCTTGGCGTCTTCGATGTTCTTGGGAACCCAGATGCGGCCGTCGTTACGAAGCGACTCTGACATAAGGGTAAGCTTCGACTGCTTGTCGCCATGAACGGGGATACATGTCGGGTGAATCTGTACGTAGCAGGGGTTTGCGAAGTATGCACCCTTGCGGTAGCACTGGATGGCAGCAGTACAGTTGCAACCCATAGCGTTGGTAGAGAGGAAGTATGTGTTGCCATAACCACCAGTAGCGATTACCACGGCGTTTGCAGAGAAGCGCTCGAGCTTGCCTGTAATGAGGTTCTTGGCGATAATACCGCGAGCACGTCCGTCAACGATTACTACGTCTTCCATCTCGTAGCGTGTGTAGAGGCTTACGCGGCCTGTGTTGACCTGCTTTGAGAGTGCTGAGTAAGCACCGAGGAGCAGCTGCTGGCCGGTCTGACCCTTAGCGTAGAAGGTACGGCTCACCTGTGCGCCACCGAACGAACGGTTGGCAAGCATGCCGCCATACTCGCGTGCGAAAGGCACACCCTGGGCAACACACTGGTCGATAATGTCGTTAGACACCTCAGCGAGGCGGTAAACGTTAGCCTCACGGGCACGGTAGTCGCCCCCCTTCACGGTGTCATAGAACAGACGGTAAACAGAGTCGCCGTCGTTCTGATAGTTCTTGGCGGCGTTGATACCACCCTGAGCTGCGATAGAGTGAGCACGACGGGGAGAGTCCTGGATGCAGAAGTTAAGCACATGGAAACCCATCTCGCCGAGGCTGGCTGCTGCAGAGGCACCTGCCAGACCTGTACCTACAACGATGACGTCGAGCTTCAGTTTGTTCTTGGGGTTCACCAGACGCTGGTGAGCTTTATAATTGGTCCACTTCTCGGCCACGGGGCCTTCAGGGATTCTTGAATTAATTGTCTTAGCCATAATGTTGAATTATGATTTTTGATTGTTGATGTTTTAATTAGCAGCAGCCGCAAAGGTTCTTTGCTGCAAACACTACTACTACCACGAGGAAGCCGAGGACCAGCAGGGTTGAATAAACCTGGCTGATAACCTTCCAACGGTTGAACCAAACCTTGCCGTTCCAGCCAAAGGTCTGCATGGCGCTCCAGAAGCCGTGGGTGAGGTGGAACCACAGAGCTACGAGCCACACGATGTAGAGAACAACGAACACGGGGTTGCTGAAGGTTTGCTGGATCCAGCCATAGCCGTCAGCAGGTGCGCACACTCCCTCAAAGCCTACGAGCTCGGCAAACATCATGTTGTACCAGAAGTTCCAGAAGTGGAGCAGAAGGCCAACGAGAACGATGATGCCCAGAACGAGCATGTTCTGAGATGCCCACTCTACGCCTGCGGGCTTTGCCACAACGGCATAGCGCTCTGAACCACGGGCGGCACGGTTCTGCATCGTCAGCCAGAAGGCGTAAACGATGTGGAGCACGGCCAAAGCTGCCAGTCCAAGAGTTGCTACTACGGCATACCAGTGGGCGCCGAGGGCTCCACAAATCATGTTGTAAGCTTTGCCTGAGAACAGGGCTACAACGTTCATTGACATGTGGAATGTCAAGAATAGAATAAGCGCAACGCCAGTTACAGACATCACAACTTTTCTACCGATAGTTGAATTGATTAACCACATAAATGATTGAAATTTAATTATTTAATGTTAGAATGTTTATCCGGAGGGGATGTGGGGGCGACCGCACGGTCACCGTGTGTGGGCAACATCTTAAGAACACGCTTTGTCTTATATAAGATGCACCTCAAGCCTGAGCAATACCTTATAATAGGTATAAGACAGCCCGTTTCAAAGTGCAAAAATACTATATTTTAATGATAAAACAAAGCAAATATAGGCAAAAATCAATTTTTATTCTTAATTTTGCCAAAAATAAAAATTGCATAATGAATTTCTTTTACGACGTCATTGTCATAGGAGGTGGACACGCAGGCTGTGAGGCCGCTACGGCAGCCGCCAACATGGGCGCTAAAACGTGCCTCATCCCTATGGACATGAACAAGATTGGACAGATGAGCTGCAACCCCGCCGTGGGCGGAATTGCCAAAGGACAGATAGTGCGCGAGATCGATGCGCTGGGAGGACAGATGGGCCTCGTGACCGATGCCACAGCCATTCAGTTTCGCATGCTCAACAGAGGCAAAGGACCGGCGGTGTGGAGCCCAAGAGCACAGTGTGACCGCGGAAAGTTTATATGGCAGTGGCGCACAGTTTTGGACAACACACCCAACCTTGACGTGTGGCAGGACCAAGCCGACGAGATTGTCGTGAAGGACGGTGTCGCCACGGGCGTGAAGACGGTGTGGGGCGTGGAGTTTCACGCCAGATGCACCATCATTACGGCGGGAACGTTTCTCAACGGACTGATGCATGTGGGGCGTCGCAAGGTGGAGGGCGGACGGTGTGCCGAGCCTGCCGTGCACAACCTCACGGAGAGCATCACACGTCACGGCATAACGGCCCAACGCATGAAGACGGGCACGCCGGTGCGCATAGACCGCCGCTCGGTCCATTTTGAAGACATGGAACGGCAGGACGGCGAGAACGATTTCCACAGGTTCAGTTTCATGGGCGAGGGACGGCCTCTGCAACAGCTGCCCTGCTGGACATGCTACACCAACCCCGAGGTGCATGCCACGCTGATGGCTGCCATTGCCGACTCCCCACTCTACAACGGACAGATCCAGAGCACGGGACCGCGCTACTGTCCGTCGATAGAGACAAAGCTCACGACGTTTCCTGACCGGCAGCAGCACCCGCTCTTCCTGGAGCCCGAGGGCGAGAACACGAACGAGATGTATCTTAACGGATTCTCTTCGTCCATGCCCATGGATGTGCAGCTCGACGCGCTGCATAAGATCCCGGCTCTGCGCGACGCGAAAATCTACAGACCGGGCTACGCTATAGAATATGACTATTTCGACCCGACGCAGCTGAAGCCTTCCCTTGAATCGAAACTGGTCGGCGGCCTGTTCTTTGCAGGACAGGTCAACGGCACCACGGGCTACGAGGAGGCGGGAGGCCCAGGCACGGTGGCGGGCATAAACGCCGCCCTACTCTGCTCTGGCAGCGACCCTCTGGTCATGAAACGCGACGAGAGTTATATAGGCGTGCTCATCGACGACCTCACGACGAAGGGTGTGGACGAGCCATACCGCATGTTCACCTCTCGCGCAGAATACCGCATCTTGCTCAGACAGGACGACGCCGACGCCCGACTGACGGAGCTGTCTTACAACCTCGGCCTCGCAACGCGCGAACGTTACGACTGGTGGTTGCAGAAGAAGGAGAACATCAGTCGCCTGACGACGTTCTGCGCCAATACATCGGTGAAACCTGCCGACGTGAACGCCGCTCTCGAACAGATAGGCACCTCGCCGCTGAACGGCAGCGCCAAGATTGCGGATCTCATAGCGCGTCCGCAGGTGACGCTTCAGCTTCTCGCCGACATTGTGCCTTCTCTGAAGGAGCAGGTCATGATGTCGCCGAACCGCATCGACGAGATTGTGGAGGCTACGGAGATCGGAATAAAATATAAGGGCTACATCGAGCGCGAGCGTCTCATCGCCGACAAGATGCACCGTCTTGAGACCATCCGCATAAAAGACCATTTTGTCTATAACGACATCAAGGAGATCTCAACCGAGGGCAGACAGAAGCTCACCGCCATAAACCCCGAAACTCTCGCGCAAGCAAGCCGCATACCCGGCGTATCGCCAAGCGACATCAACGTCCTGCTGGTCTTGATGCACAGATGAGGAAAGTGAAGAATGAAGAGTGAAGAGTGAAGAATTGTCATTACCACTCCATCCCACCACAACAAGATTCTCACCACAACAAGATCTTAACCATAACAAGATCTTCACCACAACAAGATCCTCGCCACAAAAAGATTCTCGCCACAAAAAGATCTTCACCACAAAAAGATCTTCACCAGAAAAAGACCCTCACCACAACAAGGTCCTCACCCCAACAAGTCAAACAATCAACAACAACAATAAACAATGAAAGAAAACAACGAACTGTTATTAAAAAATCTTCGCTGCATTCCTGACTGGCCGAAGAAAGGTGTCAACTTCCGCGACGTAACAACTCTCTTCAAGAGTCCGGAGTGTCTCAAGGAGATCAACCGCGAGATGTACGAGCTCTACAAAGGCAAGGGCATCACAAAGATCGTGGGCATCGAGTCGCGCGGATTTGTCATGTCATCGGCACTCGCCCTGGAGCTTGGTGCCGGCGTCGTTCTCTGCCGCAAGCCGGGCAAGCTGCCTTGCGACACCGTACAGGAGAGCTACGCTAAGGAGTATGGCAAGGACACCATCGAGATCCACCGCGATGCCATCGACGAGGACGACATCATCCTCCTCCACGACGACCTGCTCGCCACAGGAGGAACCATGAAGGCTGCTTGCAACCTCGTAAAGAAATTCCACCCGAAGAAGGTCTACTGCAACTTCATCATTGAGCTCGTGAACGAGGGTCTTAACGGACGCGAAGGTTTTGACGAAGACATCGAGATAACATCGCTTATCAAAATTTAAGCGAACGAAAAGTCATAACACACAAGCAGAGGGCGGACAGACAGTTCGCCCTCTATCTTTTAAGAAGAGACACGCCCCGTAAAGTTTTACTTTAATGTTCCACATGAAACATTAACTTCACAACAACCCCTTTCTCAACAAGTTACGCCGTATGACTAAAGAAGAAAATGAAAAGCGCCTCGCCCGCTTGAAGAACATCGTGCTGAACATGCCGGAGAAGCCCGGCAGCTATCAATACTATGACGAGAGCCACACGATAATATATGTGGGCAAGGCAAAGAACCTCAAGCGCCGTGTGTCGTCCTACTTCCACAAAGAGGTGGACCGCTACAAGACAAAGGTACTGGTGTCGAAGATCTGGGACATCAGCTATACGGTCGTGAACAGCGAGGAAGATGCTCTGCTTCTTGAGAACAGTCTCATAAAAAAATATAACCCCCGCTACAACGTTCTTCTGAAAGACGGAAAGACCTACCCCAGCATCTGCGTAACGAACGAGTATTATCCGCGCATCTTCAAGACGCGGCACATAAACAAAAAGTTCGGCACGTTCTTCGGCCCTTACAGCAACACGGCGAGCATGTATGCCGTGCTCGAACTTATAAAAAAACTCTACAAGCCGCGCACATGCCGTCTGCTTCTCACACGCGAATCGGTGGAACGGGGTGCGTTCAAACCGTGCCTCGAATATCACATACACAACTGTCTCGGCCCGTGTATCGGAAGACAGAGCTATGAAGAATATGCGGAGAACATGCGACAGGCACGCGAGATCCTGAAAGGAAACACACGCCAACTGAGCGACATGCTCTATAAGAACATGCAGCGGTTGGCAGAGAACCTGGAGTTTGAGGCGGCGGAGAGAGTGAAACAAAAGTACCTTCTCATCGAGAGCTACTGCTCCAAGAGCGAGGTGGTGAGCCACACAATAACCGACATCGACGTGTTCACCATTGCCGACGACGACACACGCTCACACGCTTTCATCAATTTCATGCACGTCCGCAACGGTGCCGTGAACCAGAGTTTCACGTTCGAATATAAGCGCAAGCTCGATGAGACCGACGAGGAACTGCTCATCACCGCCATACCCGAAATTCGCGAGAGGTTTAAAAGCGAAGCAAAAGAAATTGTCGTGCCCTTCGAGATGGAGTGGCACCTCAAAGACGCCGTGTTCTTCGTGCCACAACGAGGCGACAAGAAGCACCTGCTCGAACTGTCGGAGATGAACTGCCGTCAATATAAGTTTGACCGGTTAAAACAGGCAGAAAAGCTCAATCCTGAACAGAAACAGACACGCCTCATGAAGGAACTGCAACAGAAGCTCAGCATGGAGAAGATGCCTTACACCATCGAGTGTTTCGACAACTCAAACATATCGGGCACCGATGCCGTGGCAGGATGCGTGGTGTTTAAGGCGATGAAACCATCGAAAAAAGACTACCGCAAATATAACATCAAGACGGTAACAGGACCCGACGACTACGCTTCAATGAAGGAGGTGGTGAGACGACGCTACTCACGCATGATCGAAGAGGACGCTCCCCTGCCCGACCTCATCATCACCGACGGTGGAAAGGGACAGATGGAGGTCGTGCGCGAGGTCATAGAGGACGAGCTGCATCTGAGAATACCCATTGCCGGACTGGCAAAGGATGACCGTCACCGCACAAACGAGCTGCTGTTCGGCTTTCCACAGAAGGTTATCGGTCTGAAAACCGACAGCGAGCTGTTCCATGTCCTCACCCACATCCAAGACGAGGTGCACCGTTACGCCATAACCTTCCACCGCGACAAACGGTCAAAACACGCCCTACATAGTGAGCTCGACGACATAAGAGGCATTGGACCAAAGACAAAAGAGGCTCTCCTCCACCATTTCCGCACCGTGAAACGCATTTCCGAGGCCTCTGACGACGAGTTGGCAGCCGTGGTGGGTAGCAGCAAGGCAGCAATTCTGAAAGCCCATTTCAAAGAAAAAGGGAATGCAGACTTGTAAAATTGCCTAAAACATCGTATCTTTGCAAAAGACAGGAAAAACCTAAAGCAAAGATAAACAATCGCGAAACGACAAGCAAAACAATCGCAAAGCAAAGAAATAAAAAAACAATTGCGATGCAAAGAAGCTAAAACAATCGCGAAGGAAAGAAATAAAAAAACAATCACAAAATAATGAGAGCAGTTATACAACGCGTCACCCATGCATCGGTGACAATAGACGGAAACGTGAAATCGAAGATTGGCAACGGTTTCCTTATACTCTTAGGTGTAGAAGCAAGCGACAGCAGCGAAGACGTAGACTGGCTGGTAAGAAAAGTGGCAGCTCTGCGTGTGTTCGACGACGAAAATGGCGTCATGAACCGTTCGCTTATCGATGTTGACGGCGAGGCATTAGTGGTTAGCCAGTTCACACTCTTCGCTTCTTACAAGAAAGGCAACCGCCCGTCATGGTTGCGTGCTGCCACACACGACATCTCTGTGCCGCTTTACGAGGAGTTCTGCACAAAGCTGTCTTCTGCCTTGGGCAAGCCCGTTGGAACGGGCGAATTTGGTGCCGACATGAAGGTGGAATTGCTTAACGACGGCCCCGTAACCATCTGCATGGACACTAAGAACAAAGAGTGAATAAAGGCAAAAAGGCTGGCGCCTTTGAAAGGGAAAAGTGAAGAACGAAGAGTGAAGAATCCAATTGCTTTGTTTTAAGTGGAAAATAAAATTCAAAATTCAAATTCAAAATTCGAAAACTCAACATCGGCTGAAAGCCGACAATTCAACATTCAACATTCAACATTCAACATTCAAAAATGACAATACGCGAAGCACAGCAGGCCGTGGACACATGGATAAAGACCTACGGCGTGCGATATTTCTCTGAACTCACCAACATGGCATGCCTCACGGAAGAGGTGGGCGAGCTTGCCCGCATCATGGCACGCCGCTATGGCGACCAGAGCTTTAAGGAGGGCGAAAACCAAGACCCTTCCGAAGAGATGGCCGATATCCTATGGGTTCTCATGGCCCTGGCCAACCAGACAGGCGTGGACCTCACAGAGGCTCTTCAAAAGAGCATAGAAAAGAAAACAAAACGCGACGCCACACGCCACAAGAACAACCCTAAACTGACCGCCGACAAAAAGGAAAAGGATCTGTAAAAGCAGAGACCTAACCAAGCGGTTTCATGGACGCTAAAAGCATAGACGGCACAACATCATAAAGCCTTTTTAGATAAGCTGAACGGGCAGAATCGAGCTTGTTTAAGGTCAGGCTTGGCGAGAGAAGGAACCATGAAAAGGAGCCTTTTTAGATATGCTGAACGGGTAGAAACGAGCTTGCTTAAGGTCTGGCATGGCGAGAAAGGAACCATGAAAAGGAGCCTTTTTAGATATGCTGAACTGTCAGAACTGAGCTTGCTTGAGGTCTGGCTTGGCGAGAGAAGGAACCATGAAAAGGAGCCTTTTTAGATATGCTGAACTGTCAGAAACGAGCTTGCTTGAGGTCTGGCATGGCGAGAGAAGGAACCATGAGGTGTCGTTATACGGCCCTCAAAAAAAACAACAGAAAAGAAAACAGAAAAGAAATATCAACGAAAAAGAAAACAATAAAATAAAAAAACAACGAATCTATGGGAATAATTAAAGACGACTTTCTAAAAGAAGAGAAAGCAAAGGCAGAAGCCAAGCAGAAAAGCAAATATGAGGAAGCTCTGAGCAAGTATAACACCGACATCGACGACAAGGCCGTGCAGGAGGCTGTGCGCAAGATCATCACCGAGAAGGTGCATCAGAACGACACCATGGAGGTGAAGAAATTCCTCATGGGAAGCATTGAGCTCACCACCCTCAAGACCACCGACTGCGACACCAGCGTCATGGCCTTCACAGACCGTGTCAACGCCTTCGACGAGCAGTATCCTGACCTGCCCCATGTGGCAACGATCTGCGTCTATCCTTGCTTTGCAAGCATCGTAGCCGACACATTGGAGGTTGAGGGAGTGGAGATTGCTTGCGTTTCAGGCAGTTTTCCGAGCTCTCAGGCCCTTATCGAGGTTAAGGTGGCCGAGACTGCGCTGGCCATAAAAGACGGCGCCACAGAGATAGACATCGTGATGCCCGTGGGAAAGTTCCTGTGTGGCGACTATGAGGGGTGCTGCGAGGAGATTTCTGAGCTTAAGGCAACATGTGGCGACAAGGCCATGAAGGTCATCCTTGAGACAGGCGACCTGGTGACAGCTTCAAACATCAAGAAGGCTTCGATCCTGTCGATGTATGCAGGTGCCGACTACATCAAGACCTCAACAGGCAAGGAGAAGATCTCTGCCACCCCCGAGGCTGCTTATGTCATGTGTCAGGCCATCAAGGAATATTATGATGAGACCGGCATACAGATCGGTTTCAAGCCCGCAGGCGGCATTAACAGCGTCATGGACGCCATCACCTACTACACCATCGTCAAGGAGGTTCTTGGCGAGCAATGGCTCACCAACAAGTGGTTCCGTCTCGGCACCAGCCGTCTGGCTAACCAGCTGCTGAGCGAGATCGAAGGCGAAGACGTCAAGTTCTTCTAAGAAATGGGGGATGGAAACAAGGCTTTGGAGCACTAAGAGATAGTTTATAATAAGCTTTCAAAAGTTTATAAGCTTACAGAACTTTCACAAGTGCATAATAAACACATTTTCAATTGATTATCATCTAAGGAAAGCGTCGCCGCGCTCGCTTGAGATAATTTCCATTTATTAAATGCGAAAGTTCAATAAGCTTATAAAACCCAGAAAAAACTATAAGGCATATAACAAAAAAAGGGCTTTGACGCCCTTTTTTTTGTTTCCTTATTTTTCTCTTTTAATAACAAAATCAAGATAAGCCATAAGAGCAGCCTTAACAGCAGAAGCTCCACAAGAACCATCTGAACCACTGTCAGGAGCTTTCCTTGAAATGCTGTCAAGCAGAGCCACGGCTTCAGCGTGAAGCTGCTCCATGCGTTGCTCGGCATACTCTATGCCTCCATGTTCCTTGGCAAAAGCCACAAGACGCGCAATCTCATCTTGCGAGGCGGTATGGTCTTTCACCTTAAAGGCGAGAGAGGTCATCTCGGGGTCGTTCGCCGAGTTTACAGCATAGATAACAGGCAGCGTGAGCTTGCCCTCAGCCATGTCGTTGCCTGTGGGCTTGCCTATCTGCGGCGAGTCATAATAGTCGAAAATATCGTCGCGAATTTGGAATATCACGCCCAGATTTTGTCCAAACTGCTTCGCCTTGGCAATGTCTTCGTCGCTGGCACCGGCCGAGAGGGCACCGATGCCGCAGCACGCCTCAAACAGCGCCGCCGTCTTTTGCTTTATAACATCATAGTAGACCTCCTCCGAGATGTCACGTCGTCCGATGTTTGAGAGCTGCAAGATCTCTCCGTCAGAGAGCGTGCGTCCCAGTTCGGCGAGATAGGTAACAATGCGTTCCGACCCTGTGCGTGCCACATGGAGCAGAGCCGTGGACAAGATATAATCGCCCACCAGCACCGCCACCTTGTTGTCGTAAGTGGCATTGACCGACGCCTGTCCTCTTCGCTCGCTGCTCTCGTCCACCACATCGTCGTGTACAAGCGAAGCCGTGTGAAGCAGTTCCAAGCCCACAGCCGAGTTTTGCGTCACCTTGCTTACCTCGCCAAAGTTCTTCGCCATAAGCAAGATGAGCATTGGTCGCATGCGCTTGCCCGCACGCTTTCTTATGTGTTCGAGCGCGCTACCAAGCAGTCCGTCTTCATGAGAGAGCGACTGGTTAAAGAGTGTCACAAAATCGTTGAGTTCAGCCTCAATCGGATGTTTAATAATTGAAAGATAATCCATTTCTCGCTACTGTATGCTACAAAATTTTGCACAAAATTACTACATTTATCGGGATAAATCATATATTTTTAGTAATTTTACAACATCCTAAGATAAAAAAGGATAAAAGCCTGATAAAAACAAAAAAGGCGAAAGCCGAACAGAAACAAAAAAGGCTTGCTCCATAACAAGACAAGAGGGCTTAAGCCTGAGACAAACAAGAAGGGCAAGGCCCCTAACAAAGACCAAAAGGTCGCAGACCATAACGTTTAACCAAGCACCCCACCCCACAGCAGACAATGAACAAATTATTTCTTCTCGATGCCTACGCGCTCATCTACCGTTCCTACTATGCGTTCATCAAGAACCCGCGCATCAACTCGAAAGGCATGAACACATCAGCCGTCATGGGCTTTGTCAACACCCTTAACGAGATCATGCAGAAGGAGCAGCCCACCCACATAGGCGTAGCGTTTGACCACGGCAAGACCTTCCGCGACGAGGCCTTCCCGCAATATAAGGCGCAGCGCGAGGCCACGCCCGAAGACATCCGTGCCTCCGTGCCCGTAATCAAGAACATCCTTGCAGCCATGCACATACCCGTGCTTCAGGCCGACGGTTTCGAAGCCGACGACGTGATAGGCACCCTCGCCACCAAGGCAGGCGCCCAGGGCATAGAGACCTACATGCTCACCCCCGACAAAGACTATGGCCAGCTCGTCGCTCCCAACGTCTTCATCTTCCGTCCGCGCCACGGCGGAGGCTACGAGAAGATGGGCCCTGAAGAGGTGGCAGCAAAATATGGCATCGACACCCCGGCACAGGTCATCGACCTCTTGGCGCTGATGGGCGACTCTGCCGACAACTTCCCCGGCTGTCCCGGCGTGGGCGAGAAAACCGCCGCCAAGCTCATTGCTCAGTTTGGAAGCATCGACAACATGCTCACCCGCACAGCCGAGATCAAGGGCAAGTTGCGCGAGAAGGTTGAGGGAGCTGTCGACGACATACGCATGTCACAGTTTCTCGCGACCATACGCCGCGACGTGCCGATAGACCTCAACCTCGACGCTTTGGCCGTCACCCCACCCGACGGTGCAGAACTGCGAAAAATTTTCGACGAACTGGAGTTTAAGAGTCTCGCTGACAAAATTCTTAACAAATCTGAAAATAAACCAAAACAGGTTAATCAGCAGCTCGATTTATTTGCCGAAAGTGCGCCCGAGAGCCAAGATCTTTTCGAAAACACGTCAAAAAAAAGCGTTAACACCGAAAAACATTCTTACCAACTCGTTGAGGATGAGGAAAAAATGAAGAAACTTTGTGACTTTTTCTTGACATCTCCGCTCGTCAGTGTAGACACAGAGACCACATCAACCTCTGCCATCGACGCCGAACTGGTGGGATTGAGCTTCGCCATCGAGCCTCACAAGGCATTTTATGTGCCTGTTCCTGCCGAACGTGAAAAGGCGCAAACAATTGTTAATATTTTTAAACCGCTCTATGAGAGCACAAAAATATTGAAAATCGGGCAGAACATGAAATACGACATGGAGGTGCTCATGCGCTACGGCGTTGTCATGGCAGCCCCCATGTTCGACACCATGCTCGCCCACTATGTGCTCCACCCCGAACAGAAGCACGGCATGGACTATCTGGCCGAGGTGCTCCTCAACTACCAGACCATCACCATCGACACGCTCATCGGTCCGAAGGGCAAAAACCAGAAATCGATGCGCGACGTGCCGCCCGCCGCCGTGTGCCCCTACGCCGCCGAAGATGCCGACATCACCCTTCAGCTCTACAACGTGCTTGAGCCGCAGCTCCGCGAAGCAGGAGCATGGGAGCTGTTCAGCGAGATAGAGATGCCGCTCGTGCCCGTGCTCGCCGACATGGAGACCACAGGCGTGCGCATAGACTCTCAGGCGCTCTCAGACGTGTCGCAGACGCTCACCGCGCGCATGAACGACCTTGAGAAGCGCATCTATGAGGAGGCGGGCGAAGAGTTTAACATCGCCTCGCCCAAGCAGGTGGGAGAAATCTTGTTTGGCAAGATGAAGATCGTGGACAAGCCCAAGAAGACCAAGACAGGACAGTATGTCACCTCCGAAGAGGTGTTGGTGCAACTCTCACACAAGAGTCCGATTGTAGCCGACATCCTCGCCCACCGCGCCCTGAAGAAGCTCCTCGGCACCTACGTCGACGCCCTGCCCAAGCTCATAAACCCGCGCACAGGCCACATCCACACCTCCTTCAACCAGGCGGTCACAGCCACCGGCCGTCTGTCATCCTCTGACCCCAACCTCCAGAACATTCCCGTGCGTGGAGAAGACGGCAAGGAGATACGCCGTTGCTTCGTGCCTGAGCCGGGACAGCTCTTCTTCTCTGCCGACTATTCGCAGATCGAGCTGCGCGTCATGGCACACCTCAGCGGCGACGACAACATGATAGAGGCGTTCCGCGAAGGCTACGACATTCACGCCGCCACGGCAGCAAAGATATATAAGGAGACCATTGACAGCGTCACACGCGACCAGCGCACAAAGGCCAAACGTGCCAACTTCGGCATAATCTACGGCATAACGGTGTTCGGCCTGGCTGAGCGACTTGAGATCTCGCGCGACGAGGCTAAGCAGCTCATCGACAGCTATTTCCAGACCTTCCCCAAGGTGCAGCTCTACATGGAGGCAGCCAAGGAGACAGCACGACAGAAGGGTTACGCCGAGACCTTCTTCCACCGCCGACGCTACCTGCCCGACATCAACTCGGGCAACGCCACCGTGCGCAACTTTGCTGAGCGCAACGCCATAAACGCCCCAATACAAGGCTCGGCTGCCGACATCATAAAAATTGCCATGATCCGCATTCATGAGCAGTTCCACATGAAACGTCTGCGCTCAAAGATGATCCTGCAGGTACACGACGAACTCAACTTCTCCGTTGTGCCTGAAGAGCGCGACATCGTGGAGCAGATTGTCCTCACCGAGATGCAGAACGCCTACCGCCTGAAGGTTCCACTCGTTGCCGACTCGGGATGGGGAGAAAACTGGCTGGAAGCACACTAACTCTTTTTAAGGGAAGAGTGATGAGGGAAGAGTGAAGAATTCTATTGCTTAAGCTTATTAAGAGAAGAGTGATGAGGGAAGAGTGAAGAATTCTATTGCTTAAGCTTATAATATAACTGGGCTTTCAGAAGTTCAATAATGTGAAATAACAGCTTTTTTTATGTGAAATGTTTTACAAACAACATCATTCACTAAAAACAAAAACAAGATGAAAACAAGAAAACTGATCGTTGCCACACTATTGGCAGCATTGTCATGCACCCCAGTGTTAGCACAGAACGACAAGGCAGAACCCTACTTCACCCCCGAGGAGATGCCCAACATGCTAAAGACACCCCTCACGCCGCCCGACAGCCTGTCAGCGGCCTTCTCTTACGACCTCTCGCGCTTCCTCTGGGGCAAGAGCGTGCGTGCCACCGAGCGTGGCGAGATGGCAAAGGCCGATGCCGAGTATGGCCTGCAGGTGGTGTGCCGCGAGTTTGCCGAGCCTTTCGGCATGGAGATCTCCAAGGAGAAGACCCCTGAGATCTACCGCTTGCTCCTCGACGCCCTGCCCACCTGCGACGAGATAAGCTGGAACCCAAAGAACCATTTCATGCGCCGCCGCCCGTTCATGGTCTTCCATGAGCCGTCGCTGCAGCCCAAAGACGATGCCGCCCTGTCAAAGAACGGCTCGTTCCCATCGGGCCACACCATCCTCGGCTG